>CABFVV010000035.1_pt1 | contig 88721 bp, 76 predicted proteins | sample 8864751 | NCBI WGS metagenome assembly CABFVV01 (sample SAMEA5735770, study PRJEB23740) | soil metagenome | biome: forest; feature: forest soil; material: soil | place: USA | collected 2013-10-13 | depth 0.1 m | reverse complement strand
CTTCGATCGTGTTGCGATAGGCGGCGCGCGGCCGGTACGGCGTCGCGTAACAATAACCGGCGACTTCGCCGTCGATCTCGGCCACCATATACGGCAGCCCGTGACTGCGCACCGACGCGAGCCGTGTACGCAGGTCGTCCACGGACGGCGGAATTTCTTCGAACGAAGCGACGCCGGTCAGTACATGGTGCGCGTAGATCGCCTGGATCGCGGGCAGATCGGCTTCGGTGGCATCGCGGATCAAGGGCGCGGTGGACAGCGGCGTGGCAGTGGAGTCGGCTGAATGGGGCGAGGAGGGCGCGGGGCGGGTGGTGCTCATACGTGGTCCTGTCGTGGCCGGTGGGTCTGAGGATACGTTTCACTATGCCCGCCGCGGGCGAGAATTTGAAGCGAGTCAAAAATCGCCGCGATTTATAGGCAGTATCCGCGGATGCATAGGTGACCGGTGCGAGCGAGGTACGGCACGTAGCGCCCGGCCACGCGGCTGCGCCGGGCGCTACGGATTTTCGTCGCAAAGACGCGTGCGCGCGGCATGCGTTTCGCCGATCAGCTATGCGAGTACGTGTCCGGCTGCGTCACATGCCCGCGATGATGTCGGTGATGCTTCGCCTTGTGCTTCGGCTTGGCCTTGGCCGGAGCCTGTTCCGCGGGTTGCGGTTGCGGCTGGGCCTGCATCGGTTGCAGCTGTTGGGCCTGCGTGCCAGGTGCGGGTGCCGGATGGGCATTGCCGGACGGCAGCGAGGTCTGGCCTTCGCCGAAGCGAAAGGTTTGCGAGGTTTGCGCGTACGCGGTGGCGGACAGCGTCAGGGCGGCAACCGCCACGCAAATCGAAAACTTCATGAATCCATCCTCCTTCTGAACGAGCCCGTGAGGATACCGCAATGCGGCCGGTGGCCTATTCGGCATGCGGAAACACCGGTTCTCCAAGCGTGAGCATCAGCCGGTTGGCCCACGCGAAGATCGCGATAGCGTGAGTCAGGTCGAGAATCTCCGCGTGCGTCAGGCCATTTGCTTCGAGCCGCTTGATGGCGTCGGCGTCGACGCCTTCAGGGTGGTCAGTCAGTTCGATTGCGTACCGGATGATCGCGCGCTCGCGCTCGGTGGTGCCTGCGCTCGACGGGTCTTCAAAAACCTGTTCGATCGCATCGGTCCGCCTCGCGAGTTGGCCGAATCGTTGTGCATGCACCGAAGCGCAATACACGCAGCCGTTCACGCGCGACACGACGGTGCTGGCGAGTTCACGCTCGGCGCGCGGCAGGCCGCCTGGCGCATACATGATCGCGTTGAAGACCCCCGAGCGCTGCCGCAGAATTTCCGCCTGTTGGACCAGCAGCAGATAGTAGTCGGAGGTCCTGGCGTGCGGATGGCTCTCTTCGAGCACGGCGATCTGCTCCAGTGTGGCGCCGGCGAGGCTGACCGTGTCGAGCCATGCGCGCCAGCCGAGGGTATCGAAGGTGAAGCCGTTGAGCGGATCAACCGGCAATGCACTGGTGTTCGCCTGACTCATGCGGCCTCCTGTGCGGCGCGCAATGCCTTCAGGCCCGCTACCACGCGCAATTGATAAGTGACGAACGCAATTAGCTGCGATAAAGCGACAATGCCGCGTGTCGTGATGCCGGCCTGCTGCAGCGTTTGCAGATGCTCGGGGCGTGCTTCGACTGGCTTGATCGTCAGCAGCTTGACGTGCGAGAGGATCGCGATCAGGCGAGCGTCGGTGGTGGTGTCGAGTGTGCCCGCTTCGATTGCATCGAGCGTGGTCGGCTGTGCGCCAGTGGCGATGAGCTTCGCCGTGTAGGCATCGGCGAGGTCGTCGGCCAGCGAGAGGCGCGCGGCATACCACGCGGCAAACAAACGTTCCTGCAGCGACAGGTCGGGCAACGCCGGATCGAACAACGCGTCTTCGCTGCGTTGCGTGTGCAGCGCGACTTTGTCGCGGGCATGGCGGATCGCGGCGAGCGGGCTGCCGGCTTGCAGGCCGGCGAGGGCGTCGATGGTATCGATGGTGTCAGCGCCTGAGGGCGCGGCGGGTTGAGTCGGTGACGCGAGGTCGGTCATGTCTGTTCCGGCTGGTTAATCGGTGTTTTCAGCGGCGTTTTCAGCGGTGTTCTCTGCTTGCAGGCGAGCGCGTGAAGTGTCGGACGATGCATCCGCGTCGGTCCATTCGTCCCCTCGAAGCTCAACCGTGTCGAAGGCGAGCAGCGCCTGGTAGTGCCGCTCGCGATCCGCGTCGAACAGGCGGCTTGCGATGCCGCGCGCCAGACGCTGCGCGCCATCGCTGATCGCGGGGATGTCGCCGGAGAGTTTGCCGTGACTGAGACTCGCTGCATGATTGAAGCAATGGATCTGCGTCAGCGCGGCGCACGTACCGGACTCGCGCTCCTGAAACGCGAACGCAGCGCCGAGATCCGGCGATTCGGCCAGTTCGTACGAAGGCAGTGACGGGTCCGCTTGATAACGATCTTTCCAGCGCCGTACAAAGTGGGCGAACGGCGCGAATTCGGCGCGCGTGGCGATATCCGAATGAAAGCCGGTCGCGAAGATCAGAAAGTCGACCACGTAGCGGCCTTTCGGCGTCGTTACCGCGAGCGCGCCGTCGAGTTCATTGAGCGCAACAAGCGGGCTGCCGACGTGAAAGCGTGCGCCCGCATGGCGCGAAACCCGCAGCACGCTGTCTCTTGGCGGCGGTGTTTGCTCAGCCTGTGCGTAATGCAGGAAACGCCATTTGGATGTGTCGTCAAGATCGGCGAAACCGTGCACAAGCCCCGGACTGCCGATGCCCGTCAGCTTGTTCACGCGCGGAATATCGTCACGGCGGATGAACAGATCGACGGCGGCCGCACCCGCTTCGAGCGCGGTCGCGGCATTGTCGAAGGCGGACGCACCCGCGCCGACGACACCGACGCGCTTGCCGGCCAACGCAGCGAAATCGATCACATCCGCGGAGTGTGCCCAGTAGCGGCGTGCAACCGTATTGGCGATAGCCGGTACGGATGGGCCGCCCAAACCGTCGCGTCCGGTGGCAAGCACGACATGTCGCGCAAACACCGTGCGTTGCCCACTCGCATCAGCGAGATCGAGTTCAAGCAGGCCGTCGTCGCGCGGACGCAGTGAGGTCAACGTGGTGTCGTTTTGCACCGGAAGATCGAGCACCTCGCGGTACCAGCGCAAATAATCCATCCACTGTATCCGCGGAATCTTGTAGAGCGCATCCCACGCGGCGCTGCCGAATTGCGCTTCGTACCACGCGCGAAACGTGAGGGCCGGCATGCGCAGGGCGGGCCCCGTGAGTTGCTTGGGCGAGCGCAGCGTTTCCATCCGCGCGAACGATACCCATGGACCTTCGCGTCCTGATGGCGCGCGGTCGAACACCTGCAGATTGTCGATGCCGAGCCAACGCAGTTCCGCCGCCGCGGTGAGACCCGCCATGCCGCCGCCGATCACGGCGACATCGAGTACGCGTTCAGCACCGGCGAAACGTGGCGCGACCCATGAGGGCGCGGGCAATTCCAGCCAGCGCAGATCTTCACGCAAGCGGGCTTCGAGTGCGGCAAGGCGATTCATGCTGTGTGTTCCGGGTGTTTGGTGCGCGCACGGGAGACGCGCGTTTCGCGCTGTAGCAGTGCATCGTGTTGCTGGGCGGGATGCAGCACCACGCCTTCGAGCAGCTCGCGGGTCGCATGTTCGATAGATTGCAGTAATGCGTCGACGGCGGCGCGGCGCGGTTTGCCTGCCGGCGTCACGACGCCGAAGAAGAACGGAATCGCGCAGTCGAGCGGCCGCGCCGTCACGCCTTCGATCGACAGGCCGAGTCCGGTGGCGGGATCCACGATTGCGACACCGGCGCCCGCGCGAGCGGCCATCACAGCGTTCAACGATGCATTGGTTTCGAGAAACACGTTGGCGGAAATGCGCGCAGCCGCGAACGCCGCGTCGATCCGATGCCGCAGCCGAAACCGGTTCGCCACGGTGACGATGCGCCGGTCGGCCAGATCGCGCAGCGCGATGTGCGGCTGCGTGGCGAGCGGGTCGCCACTCTGCACAAGCGCCACGCAGGGTGCTTCTGCGATCCAGTGGATGTCGAGCCCCGCATGCCCAATCGGCAGCGTCACCAGACCGATATCCGCGGTACGGGTCAGGACTTCATGCACAACGTGTTCCGCCGACAAACTGCGTAACTGGAATTGCGGCGTGTGGCCGAGCGGCGGCAACGAGGCGATGGCGGGCGGCACGATCGAGGCCGCCAGCGCGGGCGTGGCCGCCACGCGCAGCGGTTCCGCTTCGCCGAGACCGATGGCGCGCGCGCGTTGCTCGATGGTCCTCAGCCCGATCAGCGAACGCTCGACTTCTTCGTAAAGCAGAAACGCGCGATGCGTCGGCGTCACACGCGGACCGTTGCGATTGAACAGCGCATAGCCGAGATCCGCCTCGAGTTCCTGAATCTGACGCGTGACGGCCGGCTGCGAGCGCTCGAGCAAACGTCCCGCACCGGTGATGCTGCCGGCGGACATAACCGCCGAAAATGCTTCGAGTTGATGCAGCTCCATGACTCGCCCTGGCAATTCGGTCTGCGCATTGTAGGGTCGTCTGAATGCGGGATTTATATAATCAATTCCGATATCGACAGCCGAAAAAATGCGAAGCGGATTGGTGGGCGAGTGCGCGGCGCCGCAGATTTCGTTCGATACGGCGCGTGTCGGGAGAGAGAAAAATCAATTGCGTCAATGAGATGTCTTGGCGTGTCTGCGCATGAGTGTGAACGCGGGCTCGTCACGTTGCCGTGAGCAAGCGGAGGCATCCTCTCCGACGTGATAACCATATTCCCAAAACTTCGTTGGTTCGCTGGAATTCACCGTGGTTACATGGCCCCACTTTGAAGCTGACAGGCGGGGCAAACATGAAACACGTATCCAAATCGTCGCGAACCAGTTGGTCACGCTGGCTGAAAACGCTGCCGGTGCTCGCCGCAGTGGTGGGCATTGCAGCGACCTCGGCGGCCCATGCAGGCGCCGCAACGGGCGACCCGTATCTCATCGGCGTGAGCGGACCGCTGACCGGACAGGACGCGCAATACGGCACGCAGTGGAAGCGCGGCTTCGATCTCGCGCTGGAGCAGATCAACAGCCAGGGCGGCATCAAGGGCCGCCCGCTTGCCTACGACTTCGAGGACAGCCGTGGCGATCCGCGCCAGGCCGTGTCGATCGCGCAGAAGTTCGTCGGCGATCCGCGCATTCTGCTGGAACTGGGGGATCTGTCGAGCACGACTTCGATGGCGGCCTCGCCGATTTATCAGCGCGGACAACTCGTGCAATTCGGCTTCACCAACTCGCACCCCGACTTCACCAGGGGTGGCGACTACATGTGGAGCACGGCACTGAGTCAGGCCGAAGAGCAGCCGCTGCTCGCGCACTACGCGACGAAAGAACTCGGCTTCAAGCGCATTGCCGTGCTCTATCTGAATACCGACTGGGGCCGCACCAGCAAGGACATTTTCGCGAAAGCCGCCGCGCAGGATGGCGCACAGGTGGTCGCGGCGGAAGGCTATCAGCCGACCGAAAAGGATTTTCGCGCGACGCTGGTGCGCGTGAACGAAGCGAAGCCCGACTCGCTCGTGCTGATCTCGTACTACGCGGATGGCGCGCAGATCGTGCGCCAGGCGCGTTCGTCGGGTTTGACGCAACCGATCGCGGCTGTGGGCTCGGTCTATTCGCCGAAGTTTCTCGAACTGGGCGGCGAGGCCGTGAACGGCGTATTCACGGAATCGAATTTTTTCCCCGGCGACAAGCGGCCTGAAGTGCAGGACTTCGTGCAGCGTTATCGCGCGAAGTACAACGGCGAGCCCGATACCTTCGCCGCGCGCGCTTACGACGCGATGATCGTCTCGGCGGAAGTCATGCGCCGCTACGGCGTGACCCGTCAGGCGGTGCACGACGGCCTGAAGCAGATCAAGGACGTGCCGAGCCTGATCTTCGGCAAGGTGCAGTTCGACCCGCAGACGCGCCGCGTGGCCGGTGCGCGCAGCGTGTACCTGGTCGTCAAGGACAATCAGTTCACGCAATGGGACGGTTCTAAGCCGCTGGTCGCTTCGAAATAACGCCTGGGCAACGCTCACGTGTCTGCTTCTCACCGGATCTGAATGCTATGGCTTCATGGCTCGACTACACGATCAACGGACTGATCGTCGGCAATATCTATGCATTGCTGGCGGTCGGTCTTGCGTTGATCTTCGGCGTGTCGCATCTGATCAACTTTGCGCACGGCTCGGTGTACATGATCGGCAGCTTCATCGGCTGGCTGTGTCTGACGCGGCTTGGGTTGCCATTGCCGCTGGCCTTGCTGGCGGTGGTGGTCGGCTGCGGGCTGCTGGGCATCGCGATCGAGCGCGTCGGCTTGCGGCCGCTGCAGGGTGCGGCGCGCATCGCCCCGTTGCTCGCGACGATCGGTATCAGCTTCGTGCTCGATCAGTGCGCGCAATTGCTGTTCGGCGCCGATCCGCGGCCGGTGCCTAGCACGCTGCCCGATTGGCACTTCCGTCTTGGCGGCGCAACGATCGGTTCGCTGGATCTGCTGATCGCCGGCATCGGCGTGACGGCGGCTGCTGTGCTCTATGTGTTCCTGCGGTTTACGCGTTTGGGGTGGGCCGTACGCGCCACCGCGCAGGACCGGGACGCGGCGCAGCAGATGGGTGTCAACGTCAACGGCGTCAATCAGGCGGTGTTTGCGATCGCGTGCGCGCTCGGCGGCGTGAGCGGCTTGCTGGTCGGCATGTACTACAACAGCATCGATCCGGCGATGGGCTTCCAGGCCACGCTCAAGGGCGTAGTGGCGTTGCTGATCGGCGGTCTGGGCAACGTGCCGGGCGCGATTGTCGGCAGCCTGCTGCTGGGTCTGGTCGAGAGTTACGGCGTGGCGATCTTCGGCACCAGTTACCGCGATCTGTTTGCGTTCGTTTTGCTGTTGCTGTTTCTGGTGTGGCGTCCCAATGGACTCTTTAGCGGCAGCCGCCGTTTGCCGCCCGAGCCGATGACGGGCACGTTCCTGTCCGCCGGCAAAGCGGTGATAGTGCCGCGCACCGTGGTGATTGCGCTGGCACTGGCTGCGGTTGCGCTGCCGTTCGTTGCCAGTTCGTCCTATCTCCTGCAAACACTCACCAATGCCTGGCTGTACGGAATGTTGGCGTTGAGTCTGACGCTGGTGGCGGGTACGGTTGGACAGATTTCGCTAGGCCATGCTGCGTTGCTGGTGATCGGCGCGTACGCGTCCGCGTTGCTGTCGACGAATCTCGGCTGGTCACCCGTCGTGACGATCTTCTGCGCCGGTCTGATCACCGCCGCGTTGGGCACGCTGCTGGTCTATCCGGCGTTCCGTTTGCGCGGTCACTACGTTTCGATTGCGACGCTCGGCATCGGCGAAGTGGTGAGCCTCGTGATCCTCAACTGGGACAGTCTGACGCGCGGCCCGCTCGGCATCGCGGGCATTGCGCCGTTGTCGGTGTTCGGCTGGACGCCCGATAGCGCTCGCGCGATCTACTGGTTTGCACTGGGCGTGCTGATCGTGCTGGCGCTGCTGCAAACGCGGCTGTTGGGCTCGCATCTGGGGCGCACGCTGCGCGCGATTCGCGAAGACGAGGTCGCGGCGCGCTCGCACGGAATTCGCCCGAACCGCTACAAGGCGATCGCATTTGCGTTCGGAGGCCTCGCCGCCGGCATCAGCGGTGGGATCGCAGCGCATCTGTATAGCTACATCAACAACCAGACCTTCGACTCGCAAGTATCCATCCTCGCCTTGACGATGGTGATTCTCGGTGGCCTCGGCAACGTGCTGGGCGGCATCGTCGGCGCGGTCGCGCTGATTGGCTTGCCGGAGATTTTCCGCTGGGCCGCCGACTATCGGATGCTGATCTACGGCCTGGTGTTGCTGCTGCTGGTGCGGTTCAGGCCACAGGGTTTGCTGGGAACGGTATGACGGAGCGCACATGACACAGACTCTTCTCGACGTGCGCGGCGTGACACGGCGCTTCGGCGGACTGACCGCGGTGAACGGCGTCGATCTTTCGATTTCGGAGGGCGAACTCGTCAGCGTGATCGGGCCGAACGGCGCGGGCAAGTCGACGCTGTTCAATCTGATCACCGGGCTCGATACGCCGGACGCAGGCAGCGTGCAATTCGACGGTCGCGACATCACCGGCGTGCGGCCGGAAAAGCTCGCCGCGCTCGGACTTGCGCGTACGTTTCAACATGGCCGCGTGTTCGGCAATCTGAGCGTGCTCGATAACGTGTTGATCGGCGCGCATGCACGTTTGCGCGCTACCCGCACGGGTTGGCCGATTGTCGGCGCTATCGCCGAAGTCGCGCGCGCACTGACCGGACCCGCTTCGATTCGCCGTGAAGACGCGGCGCTGCGCGACGAAGTGCGCGAGATTATCGCGGGGTTCGGCGAGCGCCTCGCGCCGCGCATCGATCATCCGGCGCATAGCCTGTCGTATGCGAACCGGCGACGCGTCGAGATTGCCCGCGCGCTCGCTTTGCATCCACGCATCCTGCTGCTCGACGAGCCGACGGCCGGCATGAACGAGTCCGAAACCGCCGAAATGCTGGTGCTGATCCAGCAACTGAAAGCGCGCGGGCTGACCATTCTGCTGATCGAACACAAGCTCGACATGGTGATGCGCTTATCGGATCGCGTGATCGTGCTCGACAACGGCGGAAAAATCGCCGAAGGGCTGCCGCGCGACGTGCGCAACGATCCGCGTGTGATCGAGGCGTATCTGGGCCATCGCAATGTCGGCGGTGCGGCGGCTGTGCGCGTCGCGGCCTGAACTTCTGGAACATCGACGATGAGCGACGCTCTACTGAAACTCGAACACATCGAGACGTTTTACGGTCCCGTACAGGTGCATTTCGACGTCAATTTTCAAGTGCGGCGCGGGCAGATCGTGAGTTTGCTTGGCGGCAACGCGAGCGGCAAATCGACCACCATGAAGCTGATTCTCGGTCTGCACAAGCCGCGCTCCGGCAGCGTCACGTTCGAAGGTGAGGCGATCACAGGACTCAGCACGCCGCAGATCGTGCGGCGCGGTGTTGGGTCCGTACCCGAGGCGCGGCGGCTGTTCGGCGACATGACGGTGCGTGAGAATCTGCTGATGGGCGCATACACACGGCGCGACCGTGTAGCCATCGACGAAGACTATGAGCGCGTGCTGGGTCTTTTCCCGCGCGTGAAAGAGCGCTTGGCGCAAAAGGCCGGCACGCTTTCCGGCGGCGAACAGCAGATGCTGGCCATGGCGCGCGCGCTGATGAGCCGGCCGAAACTGATCTGCATGGACGAACCCACGATGGGTTTGTCGCCGCTCTACGTCGATAAAGTGCTGGAACTGATCGACACGATCAACCAGCAAGGCGTGACGTTCTTCATGGTCGAGCAGAACGCCAGCCTCGCGCTCGAGATCGCGCATTACGGCTATGTGTTGCAGACCGGCCGTGTCGTGCTCGAAGGCACTGCTGAGTCCCTACTCGGTGACGAGCGGATACGTGACGCGTATCTCGGCGGGGAAGCCGCGGCGACGACCGCGTCCTGATGCGATCAACGCACGGCGTCAAGCGCAACGGGCGGTTTGTGCGGTTGTCGATTCGATCACCTGCGCACTGCGCCGCGTAGCAGCATGCGCTTGCCATGCTTGACACTCGGGCTCCGATGAGCCGACCGTCAATCCCGTGGCTTACCGCCAAAGCGGCTTCAAAGGTCGAACTGGTCGAATTCGCTCTGCAGTTCGCGGTTACGTGCAACGCGCTCGTCGATGCCCGGCCCGAGCCGTTCGACAATCGCCGAAATCAGCAGATTGAACAGGCACGTGAGCGGCGCCAGCGAGTCCCAGAACTGACCGACATCGGTCTTCACCTGCAAAAGATCACCGTCGAATTCGCGCGCCCACGGACAGTAAATATCGGTGACGAGCGCGAAGGGCAGCCCACGGCGCGTGGCCGCCTCGCAATAGCGGCGCGCGATCATCGAATAGGCGCGTGTATCGGTGACGATCAGATACGGTGACTTGAACTCGGAGTTCAGCGAATCGACATAGGAGCCCGACATGCCGTCCGAATAGAACACGCGCGGACGGATGTACTCCAGGTAGCTGTAGAACGCGTTGCTGATGCCGCGCGTGGACTGAATGCCGAGGATATAGACGGCGTCAGCGTTCGAGATGCGTTCGGCCACGCGGGCAAACACCGGCGATTGCGCAAGCTGGTAGACATGCTGGATCGCGCCGATTTCGAGTTCGAGCGAGTGGGCGAGAGCGGGGTTGGCAGCGGGGTTGCCAGCATCGGGCTCGCTTGCGGCCGGTGTGGCTTCGTCGTGCTGGCCGGAGGCGCGGCGAAATGCGTCGAGCCGGTCGGTGATCAGCCACGGGCGCTCCTGCGCGCCGCGCAGCTCGCGCTTCAGATCATCCAGGTTCTGGTAGCCGATGCTGCGCAAGAACCGGCCCACGGAGATACCGCTGGTGCCGGCTTGCTGGGCGATCTGATCGGCGTTTTCAAGGCCGAGCCGGTCGAGATTCGCCAGCATGTAACTGGCGACGCGCTTGGAAGTGGGCGTGAGTTCGGCAAAGCGGGCTTCGACGGTTTGTGCAAATGCGGTCGGCATCGTAGTCGCGGCGCGAGTGGTGGATCGATTATCGAGATGATGACATATTCATCCGACAGTCGACCTGGCGCGGTCCCGAAAATCAGGGAACGCACGCGCGGGCGAGACACCGTTCAGACTGCCGGCCGCACCGGTGCGCTTCGCGAGAAGTGCCGCGCGCCCGCCACACACGCGACTACCACGACGGTCACCAGGATCATCGCGGGCGGCACCTGTTCGTGCAGCAGCAAACCGGCGAGCAGCAGGCCAAAGAACGGCTGCAGCAATTGCAGTTGCCCGACCCCCGCGATGCCGCCGAGCGCCAGTCCGCGATACCAGAAGACGAAGCCGATCAGCATGCTGAAAAGCGACACGTACGCGAGCCCCCACAGCGCCGCATGGCTCACACCTTCAAACGATGCAGGCCGCGCCCACCAGGCGAGCGGCAGCATCACCGGCAGCGACAGCACCAGCGCCCACGAAATCACCTGCCAGCCGCCGAGATGGCGCGACAGCCGCGCGCCTTCGGCATAACCGAGGCCGCAGGCGACGATCGCCGCCAGCATCAGCGCATCGCCGAGTGGCGACGCGTCGAGGCCGTGGCGCAAGGCGAACGCGACCACCGCGCCGCTGCCGAGCGCCGAGAACAGCCAGAACGCCGGCTGCGGGCGCTCGCCGCCGCGCAGCACGCCGAAGATCGCGGTGGACAGCGGGAGGAGCCCGACGAACACCACGGCGTGCGCGGCGCTCACGTGGCGCAGCGCGAGGGCAGTCAGGAGCGGAAAGCCAACCACTACGCCCAGCGCGACGATCACCAGCGGGACGAGGTCGCGCCTTGCGGGCCGAGCCTGGCGAAACACGAGCAGAAGCAACAGCCCCAACGTGCCAGCGATGGTCGCGCGGGCCATCGTCAGAAACACCGGATCGAAGCCTTGTACGGCGATGCGGGTGGCGGGTAGCGAGCCGCTGAAAATCAACACGCCTACCATGCCGCTCACCCAGCCGTTCGTTGTTTTGTCCATCGAAAGAGTCCATGCGCATTGAAAACAGAACTCATAGCATCCGCTTTCGGGCTGTAAAGGGTAAGCTACGGATCAGTACAATTCGTACAAACTGTACCGAACATGGAGCAGTACAGATGGCGGAAAGCGATAACAACCGGGCGGCCTTGGGCGCGCCAGCCGGCACGCGGGTCGGCACCGTGATGGACAACTTGCGCGAGCGCATCGCGAGCCGTTCGCTGATGCCGGGCGCGCGCGTGCCCTCGATCCGCACGATGACCGAGGCACTCGGCGTGTCGAAGTCGACCGTAGTGGAAGCGTACGACCGGCTGGTCGCGGAAGGGGTGATCGTGGCGCGGCGCGGTTCCGGCTTTTTCGTCTCCGGTCATGCTCCGCCGCTTGCGCTCGCCGATCTCGGGCCGCGGCTGGATCGCGAGGTCGATCCGCTGTGGCTCACGCGGCAGTCGCTGGAGGCCGGTGCGAAGGTGCTCAAGCCGGGCTGCGGCTGGATGCCGCCTTCATGGCTGCCGGAAGACGGTGTGCGCCGCGCGTTGCGCGCCGTGGCGCGTGATCCGCAGTCGCCGCTCGCCGACTATGCGAGCCCGCTCGGTCTGCCCGCGCTACGTCAGCAACTCGCCTGGCGGCTCGCGCAGCATGGCGTGGAAGCGCCGCCCGAGCAGATCGTGCTGACCGACGGCGGCACGCATGCGCTCGATCTCGTCTGCCGCTTTCTGCTCGAACCCGGCGACACGGTCCTGATCGACGATCCGTGCTACTTCAACTTCCAGGCGCTGCTGCGTGCGCATCGCGTCCGCATCGTCGGAGTGCCTTATACGCCATCCGGTCCGGATCTGGCGGCATTCGAGCGGGCGCTGATCGAGCACCGCCCGCGGCTCTACGTGACCAATTCCGCGATCCACAATCCGACCGGTGCCACGCTTGCGCCGGCCATTGCGCATCGGCTGCTGAAACTGGCGGGTGAGCACAATCTGCTGATAGTCGAAGACGATATCTTCGCCGACTTCGAGGACGAACCCGCGCCGCGTCTTGCGGCGTTCGACGGTCTCGCGCGGGTGGTCTCGATCGGCAGCTTTTCGAAGACCTTGTCCGCGGCCGTGCGCTGCGGCTACATCGCGGCGCGCAGGGAATGGATCGAGCCGCTGGTCGATCTGAAGCTGGCCACCACGTTCGGCAACGGCCAGCTCGCGGCGAGCGTCGTGCATCGTTTGCTGGTGGACGGCACCTACCGGCGGCATCTGGAATCGATGCGCGCGAAGCTCGCGGACGCCATGGGGGAGACGATCAGGCGGCTGGGCTACGCAGGCCTTGAAGTGTGGACGCGGCCACGCGCCGGGATATTCGTGTGGGCGCGCTTACCCGATGCGCTCGACGCCGCCGATATCGCGCGTCACGCATTAGCCGAGAGTGTGGTGTTCGCGCCGGGCAATGTGTTCAGCGCGTCGCAATCGGCGGCCGGCTTCCTGCGCTTTAACGTGTCGCAATGCAACCGGCCGAAGGTGTACGAAGCGCTGCAACGGGCGATGGACGTGTCGGCTGCATCGAAGGCGCACGCCTGAGCGCGCGCCTCGCCTCGCCAGACGACGTTACTTGCACAGCAACAGCAGACGCTCCTGATCCGTGCAGGGGGAGCGCGGTTTCTGCGCGGCTTGCGCGGCCGTCGCGCTGATCGCCGCACTCTTGTTCGCGAGACACGCGCGCAGATGTTTTTCCACCGGCGCGTAGTATTTCCATCCGCGCACGAGGGGCGGCAATTCGAGTTTCACCTGCTTCCACTTCGGATGCCCATGCTCCTGCAGATTGTCGAAGTTGGCGCAGAGCGAATCCGCAAAGTGATTCAGATTGCCGACGGTATCGCGCAGACCGTAATCGTAAGTGACGAGAAAGGCCTTGACCGTTAGCGTGGGAACATCTTCCTTCAGCCAGTTCGGATAGCTGGTCGCGCGGAGTGTCGTGGGAAAATAAGTCTGCTTGGCTCGGGCGGTTTCGGGCGCGTTGGGATCAACCTTCAGAGGGCGGATCTGTTGCAGCAGCTCGGGATTCATGTCGTTGAACAGTTTCGCCGGCTGCCCGACCACGATGATCGCGACGTCCACCTTCTTGACGATCAGCGCGGCCAGCGCATCTTCATTGCTCAGGTGCTGGACGTTCTGCTCGGGAATCGCCTGTCCGAACATCAGGTGATAGAGGGTCGTGGCCGTTTGAGCGGTGCCGCTGCCGAGCAGGCCCACGCTGATGCTTTTGTCCTTGATGTCGGCGAAGGTTTTCATCGGCGAGTCCGCGCGCACGACGACGTTAATTTCTTCGTCGTAGAGCGGCATGATGAGCCGTAGCGGCCGGATTGTCGTACCCGCGTCGGCATTGCCCGCGTTGGCCATGTCGATGTAGGCCTGATACACGTCGGACTGAACCAGTGCGAGCTTCACGCCGGGCTCGAAGCGCATGCGCTGCACGTTTTCGGCCGAACCCTTCGACGACATCACTTCCAGGTCGATGCCCGCCGGCTGCGCCACCCATTTCGACAGATCCTGGCCGATCTGAATGTACGTGCCGCGTTCCGGACCGGTAACGATCTTGTAGTGCGCAGGTTCCGCGCAAGCAAACGAAGACATGATCATTAGCGCCAGCCCCAGCCATCCCGCCAGAAGTTTCTTCAGCATGGTTTATCTACCTATCGGTCAGGGTTGAACAGCCTCTCGTGTCGACGCGCGCGAAGCACCGGTGAGTCGGCTTGCCATCTCATGTTCAAGGCGTCGCGCGTGCCATGTCCGTCTGTTGCCGCTCAGAGGGCACGCGAAACGCCAATGCAATCGGTCGTGCGAACGGTCAAGAAATTCGGTATCGAAACTTTTTCGCTGACCGGGATGCCGGTTTACGCATGCGGCTTGAGCGGTGCCCAACCTGTCTCGCGAATCACGCGCTCAAGGATGGTTTTCGCGGCGTCGTTGCCGGTGTCGATCGCGAGCGCCTCATTGGCGTGCTGGCGTGCGCAACTCCACGACTGCTGCGAGGCACACAGTTGTGCCGCCTGCAACGCGGCGTCGCGGCGCGCGGTGAGCGGCTTCAATTCGGTCAGCAGGCTTTCTGCGTCGGTGTTGCCGGGCTGCAGCGTTTGCGCCGCGCCAAGCGCCGCTTGTGCCGCGGAGAGATCGTTGGCGCGGACGGCCAGACGCGCTGTCTGCAGCGCTTGCGCGGCATCGCGGAACTGCGGCGCCGCTGGTTTTACAGGCGCTGCGGCCAACGGCGGCGCGATGGGCGTGGGCAGGATTGCCGGTGCGGCCTTGGCGGGATTGGCGGCATTGCTGGGGACAGCAGGCTTAATCGCGGTGGCCTGATTCGTCGGCTGAGCCGGTGCGTACAGCGCAATCGTGCCGGTCGCCGTTCTGGCGTCCTGATGATTTTCAGCCGTCTGCTCAGTATTGCCGTTCTGCGATTCGTGGTTGTCGCTGAATAGAGTAAAGGTGACATACGCTAGTCCGATTGCGCCAATCGCCACGATCGCGAGCAGCACCCGGCGCATCGGGACCATGCTGCGGCCAGCAGAATGCGGTAGATCGGCGAGCGGCGGAATCGGCGTATCCGGAGACGCGAGTACCGGCGCTGGCATCGGGGGCTCGACAGGGGCGGCTTCGCCGGTGACCGCGGTCTGCGCGGCGAGATCGGTTTCAACCGGCTGTGTCGGATCGAAGCCGTTTTTCTGCGCTGTCTTGCTGATGGCACTGGCGTGGCTGCCGGGAATCACGCCGCGCTTGTGTGGGCCGGCGTCAAGCGGGTGCACCGCGCCGCAATACGGGCAATAGTCGACTTGCCGGTACAGCGCACCGCCACAGCGTTTGCAGGGCGTCGGGAAACTATGGCCGAGTATTGTCTGGGTGGACATACTGTGGACCCACCTGTGGAAAACAGTGCCGTTACGGCATGCTCCAGATCGTGTTGAGGCAGGAGTAACGTCCGCGGAAACCACGATCCACATGCTCTGGAGAACCTTGGGGCGCAAGTCCTCGCTTGCGGTGCCGCTGCTTGCAATATGTGGCGTTTCCGTGAGGACGTCAATCGACGTTCTTACCTACTTTATGTGCGCTAAAACACATTTGTAGGTACGACGAAACACTGCATATGTCGGCAGAACGAACAGGCTGACGGTTTTTTTCACACGGTTTGCTCAGTCACGGTGCGCAGGTGTCGACACTCTCGCGCGCCGGCGGAATCGGTAGAGCGAAATAGCGGCGATGAAAACAGAACGAGGTCGAAGCGCGCGGCGTTCGACCTCGTCATCAAGCGCTTGCAGAAAACGCTCGCTGGAAACGGGATACGCGAAATCAGTGCTTGCGCAGCGGATGATCTTTCAGAAGCCACGCGAGCGCAAAGGCCAACACGACGACGCAGGCCGCCGAGAGATACACCGTGTGCAACGCACCGGCAAACGCTTGCAGATAGTCGTTGCGCAACGCTTCAGGCAACTGGTGGATGGCCGCCGGTCCGAGCGCGTGCGGCAATTCGATGTCGGCCGGAATCAGTTTTTCCAGACGCGCGGCGAGGCCGTTCGAAAACACCGCGCCAAAACCGGCCACGCCGATCGAGCCGCCGATTGACCGGAACAGCGTCGCGCCTGAAGTGGCGACACCCATGTGCTTGAACTCGACAGTATTCTGCACCGCGAGAATCAGCACCTGCATCACCATGCCGAGGCCGAAGCCGAGAATGCCCATGTCGATATACATCACACGAATGGGCGTGTTGATCTGCAGGCGTGCGAGCAGCACCATCGCGACGGTCACGAGAAATGTGCCGGCGATCGGAAACATGCGGTACTTGCCGATCTTGCTGATTACGCGTCCGGTCACCATCGACATCATGAACAGACCGCCCATCATCGGCAGCATCTGCATGCCGGCTTCCGTGGGCGTCGAGCCTTTGACCACTTGCAGATACAGCGGCAGGAACGTGACCGAACCAAACAGCGACACGCCGATGATGAAGCCGATCAGACTGCTCAGCAAAAACGTGCGCTGTTTGAAGAGTTCGAGCGGCATGATCGGTTCGACGGCAGTGCGCTCTTCGTGGATGAAGCCCCAGATCGCCACCAGCCCCATTCCCAGCGTGAACCACAACTGCGGCGATGACCACGGCAGGATCGTGCCGCCCTGGCTCGTGAACAGGATGATGCAGGTGAGCGCGCCGGCGAGAAACGCGGCGCCCATGTAGTCGATGGTGTGCTTCACATGCCGCACGTGCGGTTTGAAGACCGCGCCGATCACAGCCAGCGAGATGAGGCCGAGCGGCAGGTTGATGTAGAAAATCCAGCGCCATGACAGGTGCTCGACGAGAAAGCCGCCGAGCAGCGGCCCGACCACCGTCGCGAGACCGAACACGCCGCCGAATACCCCCTGGAAGCGGCCGCGCTCAGCCGGCGGAATCACGTCCGCGATGGCGGCCATCGTCACGACTAGCAGACCGCCGCCGCCGAGCCCCTGCAGTGCGCGCAGCACGATCAACTGGGTCATGTTCTGGGCGACGCCGCACAGCGCGGAGCCGACGAGGAACACGACGATCGCCGTCTGCAGCACGATCTTGCGGCCGAACAGATCGCCGAATTTGCCATACAGCGGCACGACGATAGTCGAGCTGAGCAGGTAGGCGGTCACCACCCACGAGAGGTTGTTGAGCCCGCCGAGTTCGCCGACGATGGTCGGCAGCGCGGTCGAGACGATCGTCTGATCGAGCGCGGCGAGCAGCATGACCAGCAGCAGCGCCGGAAACAGCAGGCGGATCGGCGGGTGGTCATTTGCCTGCGGGCCGGACTGCGGATCTGGCTGCGCATCTGGCAGCGTTAGCCCGGCGGGTTGAGTCGTTGTCGATTGGTCCATGGCGCCACGGTATTGAAATTAATTAATTCGGAGATTAATATATGCGACATTGTGTCACTCGTCAAATTGAATGCAATGGCAAGGATTACGTCAGATGACCGGGAAGTGAAACGCCCGCCGCGCAGCACGGCCGCCGCGAAGGCGCGAAAGCTTTCGAAGCCGGCGTCAGCCGCGGTGGGCGATGCTGCGAACGCTTCGATTCCCGCACCGCCGCCCGCGCTCACACGGCGACCGGGCAGGCCTTCGGGCTCGGCGCGCGGCCCGGAGCAGCGCAGCCGCCTGCTGGACGCCGCGCTCGCCCTGTTCGCGCGGCAGGGCATCGTCGACACCACGCTCGGGGAGATTGCCCGTGAGGCGGGTTTCACGCCGGCGATGATGCATTACTACTTCAAGACGCGCGATCAATTGCTCGACGTGCTGATCGACGAGCGTTTCGCGCCGCTGCGCGCGGGGATCGGCGTGCCGTTTCAGGAAAATCCCGACGATCCGGTGGCTGCCATCACGCAACTCGCGCAGCGTTTGGTGAAGACGGCGAGCGACAATCCGTGGTTTCCGTCGCTGTGGGTGCGCGAAGTGATCAGCGACGGCGGCCTGCTGCGCCAGCGCATGCATGAACGGTTCGGCGACGCGAATCAGAAGGCGTCGCTGTCAGCCATCGCGCGCTGGCAAAAGGAAGGGCGCCTGAATGCCGGGCTGGAGCCGTCGCTGGTATTCGTCACGCTGCTGGGTATGACGATTCTGCCGCTGGCCACCTCGAAGCTGTGGCGTAACGATCCCGCTCGGTGCAACATCGGCAGCGAGGAGATCGCCCGGCATGCGGTGGCCTTGCTGGTGCAGGGCGTCGGTCCTGGCAAAGCGGACTGACACACTGCCGGACTCACTCAGAAATACGTTTCTGCCGCCACGCCCCATACGCAGCCTTCGTTTTTTCGTTCGGCGGATAAGTGCCGGGCAGGGCGGCGCCCTCACGAATACGCTCGGCGAGAAACACTTCGAGTTGCTCCTGCTCGGCGGCGGCTTGCGCAACCTCGGCTGCCATTTTGAGTGGGATTACCACCACGCCGTCCGCATCGCCCACGATCACGTCGCCGGGAAACACCGCTACACCGCCGCAGCCGATCGGCACATTGATATCCACCGCGTGATGCCGGATCAGATTCGGCGGCGCGCTTGCGCCGGCACAAAACACCGGCATGCCAAGCGCGGCGATTGTCGTGCTGTCGCGCACCGGACCGTCGGACACCATGCCCGCTACGCCGCGCACCTGCAACCGCTGCGAGAGGATCGAACCGAACGAGGCGCTGCCTCGCTCGCCGCGGCAATCCTGCACGAGCACATGGCCGGCCGGAATGGTCTCGACACATTTGCGCTGTGCGTACTCGGGATCAGCAAACAGTTCGAGCACGTCGATGTCCTCGCGCGAGGGAATATTGCGTAGCGTGAAGGCCGGCCCGACCAGATTCGTGCCACTGTGCGCGGCGAGCGGCGCTACGCCCTGCATGAACGCATTGCGCAGGCCGCGCTTGAACAACTGGGTGGTCAGCGTGGCGGTGCTGACATGACGGAGTGTTTCAAGCGTGGCGGAGTCGAGATCGGACATGGTGTCGGGCGGCCTCAGGTTTTAGGGGCGGAGAGATGGCGCTCATATGACGTGCTGCGTCGCAGCGGCAGAACATAACGCAGCCGCTGCGATCTCGCGCACACGATCATAGCGCCGCCGTGGATCGTGCGGCAGGCTCGCGCAACCATGCTGACGTAACGACGAATCTGGTGAAGCCGGCGAGGCACGCAACGTGCTACCTGAGGAGTGGATTTGAACGCCGTGCGAGAGGCATAACCGCGCCGGCGTCGCAATAGAACATGAATGTCGGAGCAGACGCTGAGGCGGGCAAGGCGATGGACGTGGGTTTGCAGCAGCCACCGCCACGGCGAATCGGGTGTCGGCATTGGTCAGCCAGGGCAGTGGAGCCGAGGGTCGGTTTTTCATCGGCGTGCAATTTTGGCGCGTTACTGTGCGCACGCGTTGCGCCGGGGCCATGTTTTACAATCGCGGGCCTGCATGCAACTCGACGCATGAAATCGAGTCGGAACCATGGACAGCAATACCGCAGCCGCGCAAATCGGCAGCAAACAGCAGGGCGATACGTTGGCCGAGTCTGATGGCCTAACCGGTTTTTTAGAGCTACAGCAGAACATGAACGGAGCATTGAGACTCGATCAGGCCACGATCGTGCTCGTCGAGGACGACCCGGATAGCCGGGAATCACTGGCCTTGTTACTCGAGGCGGAAGGTGCGCATGTCGTCGCAGTGGCGGATGCGGAAGAGGGCGTCGAAGCGGCGCTGCGGCTGTTACCTGACGCCGTGGTGTGCGACCTCGAATTGCCGGCCATGGACGGCTTTTATCTGATCCAGCGGCTGCGCGATCACGAGATTCGCGGTGACCATGCACCTTCGGTGGCCGTGGCGCTCACGGGTCATACCGACGACGCTTACCGCTTACGCAGCATCGGCGAAGGCTTCCAGCATTTCATGACCAAGCCGGCATTGCCGGAAGACCTCGTGACACTGTTGCACGACGCGATCGACGCCCGCGCGGGCTGAGGAGCGGCCTCGCGGCCGAGGGCGGTTTCTTGCCGCCGCATCGTCGGCGGCAAGCTTTCGTCTGGCGAAACGGTCCGCAATCAGACTGCAAACCTGATGGCAGGCGCCGCTGTTATTTGGCGACGGCGACCGGTGCGGCAGCGCTGGCGCTGGCCGCTTCCGCTGCCTGACACGCGGAACACAATCCCTTCAATTCGATTTCATCGCTGGCAAGGCGGTAACCCGCGTCTTCGATTTGCGTGACGAGCGCCTGGCGCAGCTTCGGCTGATGCAACTCGGTGACGTTGCCGCATTGCTGGCACACCACCAGAATGCCGTGCTGGCATTGCGTCAGGTCGTGGCAGACGGTAAACGCATTAATCGATTCGATCCGGTGCACGAGCCCTGCCGAGAGCAGAAAATCCAGCGCCCGGTAAACCGTAGGCGGCGCCGAGCCCGGATGGATCTGGCGCATGTCGTCGAGCAGCGAATAAGCTTTGGTGGCGCGCCCGGAATTCAACAGCAATTCGAGCACTTTGCGGCGGATCGGTGTGAGTTTTTCGCCGCGTTCGCGGCAATATTCTTCCGCGAGAGTCAGTGCGGCTTCCTGCGATTCACCGTGCGCAATGTGCGTGTGCCCCGGCTCATGATGATGAGCGGAGGCGGCAGGCGTGGTTTTGTCGGCGGTCGCGGCGGGCTTGGCGGTCTTCATGCGTGGATTATAAAGGCCATCGGGCTTGGCTGTGCCGGTGTGCGGCGCACCTGCCGGTCGCGGCTGGACGCCGCGGCGGGGCATGAAGTCGCTCATCAAGCCGCCCAATGGCTGCCGGATCGTTCAAGTCAGCGGGAAATCGATGTATTTCTTGAAACCCGGGCGTGTCGCAAGCCGCGAATACCAATGCTCCAGATTCGGCAACGGCGGGCGTTCGACGCCGTCCAGTCCGAACCAGCGTTTCGCGTACGCGCCGATCACGATATCGGCGAGCGTGAACTTTTCGCCTTCGAGAAAGAAGCGGCCTTGCAGATGGTTATCCAGCAGGCGCCACAGCAACGTGACCGCGCCGAAGTCGGTAGCGAGCTTGTTGGCGTCGCGCTCGGCGGCAGGCGTGCGCACGAGAGTCCAGAAGACGGGCTTTTCCGCGGGTTGTAGCGTGGTGAGCGACCAGTCGAGCCAGCGGTCGACGCTGGAGCGCAATTTCGGTTCGGACGGATACAGGAGACTCGATTCGCCGTATTGCAGCACCAGATAGCGCAGGATCGAGTTCGATTCCCACAGCACGAAGTCGTCGTCGACCAGCGTCGGAATTTTACCGGTCGGGTTCATCGCCAGGTAGTCGGGCTCGTTGTTGCGGCCGAATTTCAGGCCCGCGTCGATGCGTTCGTACGGCAGCACCAGTTCGTCGCAACACCACAAGACTTTCTGTACGTTGACCGAGTTGGCGCGTCCCCAGATCGTGATCATCCGGTAAATCCTTTCTTTATATTGACAGTTGGCAAGCCGCGCGTGGCGCGCGGCGTTCAGCCAGTAACGATACACGATGCGCATGGATTTGCGCGCCGCCAGCCCGCAATCTGCTGCGTGAAGTGTTGCCCGGAGCCTGGTCCGAAGCACCTTGCCCATAGAGGTCCGTGTATCGCCCGACGTGCCATGCCGGCAACGCACGGGCGTTGCGTACAATGTGCGCACCCGAACACGACGAGGCACCGCATGGCCCGCATTGTCCCCGACGACTGGAAGAGCCTCGCCGCCACCGGTGCGGCGGCACGCGAACGCGAGACCCTCGCCTTGCTGGAAGAAGCGCTTCCCGATGGCTACACCGTCTATCACGGCGTGCACTGGACCCGTCTGAACCAGAACTTCTCGGTGTTCGGCGAGGCCGACTTCGTGATCGTCAGCCCGGCTGGGCGCGTGATGATCGTCGAACAGAAAACCGGTTTCCTGCGCGAAACGCCCAAGGGGCTCGTCAAGGTCTATCTTCAGACGGAACGCAATGTGGCGATCGCGCTCGCGCATACCGTCGAAACGCTGCACCGGCGCTTCACCGCGGCGTTCGGCGCGGGTACATATTTCATCGAAGAACTGCTGTATTGCCCGGACCACATCGTCAAGGACGCGGCGATTGCCGGCGTGAATCCCGCGCGGATCGTCGACGCGACGCGCAAGGACCGGCTTGCCGCGATCATTCGCGAAGCCTTGCCGGCGGACGAAGCGCGCCTCGCCTGCGCACCGAAAATCCATCACTTTCTCGCCGACGAACTCTCGCTTACGCCCGACGCCAGCGCGCTCGTCGGCCAGGCCGGCACGCTCGTCACGCGTCTGGCCGGTGGCCTCGCGACCTGGGCGCGACGGCTGGAGTTTTCGCCGTTCCGGCTGCGCGTGATCGGCACGGCCGGCTCCGGCAAGACGCAACTGGCGGTGCAGGTGATGAAGGACGCGGCGGCGCGTGGTCAGCGGCCTTTGTACGTGTGTTTCAACCGGCCGCTCGCGGATCACATTGCGCGGGTCGCGCCGCCTGAGGCAAAGGTGGCGAACTATCACCAGCTATGCGACTGGGTCGCGCGCGACGCGGGCCGCGAGCCGGATTTTCAGTCTGGCGACGTATTCAAACAGCTTGAAACGACTTTCGCCGAAACGCCGATCGACGCGCGCTGGCAATTCGACGTGCTGATCGTCGACGAAGGGCAGGATTTCCAGCAGCCGTGGGTGGCTGCACTCGAGCGTCTGTTGCGGCCGGGCGCCGCGTGGTGGTGGCTCGAAGATCCGCTGCAGAATCTGTATATGCGCGAGCCTGTCGAGTTGCACGGCTGGACCACGCTGAAAGAGACTACCAACTACCGCAGCCCGCGTGACATTCTCGATTATGTGCGGGACGTGGTCGGCGCCTCGGTGCCGGTCGCGGCGGGTTTGGCCTCGGGCAGTCCGTTCGACGGCTCCGATATTTCGCTCTCCGTCTACGACGAAGCGAACGCCGCCGAAGGCAGCATCGAGGCGACCAAGCGGGCGATCACGCAGGCCTTGTCGCTCGGCTTTCGCAAGCAGGATATTGCGGTGCTGTCGTTTCGCGGCCGCGAAGGCTCGGCGATGACCGCGCAGGATCATCTCGGACCACATCGGTTGCGCAGTTTTACGGGTAAATACGATCTGTTCGGCAACCCGGAGTATCGCGAAGGAGATGTGCTGTTCGAGTCGATCTACCGCTTCAAGGGGCAGGCGGCGCCGTGCGTGATTCTCACGGAGGTCGACTTCGAACTATTCGACGAACGGATTGCACGCAAGCTGTTCGTCGGCGCCACGCGTGCGACGATGAAGCTGATCATCGTCGCCTCGCAGCGGGCCGCGCGGCATCTGCATCTGCGTGATGGTAAAGAGCTCAGAGAAACCAGAGAACTCAGAGAGGCGAAAGAAGCCTAGCCGCCGCTCACGTCCACGCGCGCGCCCCCACCAGCATCCCCGTTTGCGTAAGCGCGTCCCACCAGATCACGCGCAGTAACGGCGCTTGCTGCGCGATCAGCAGCGCCTGCACCGGATCGCTCTCGACAAAATGCGTGACACCGCCGCGCAACGCCGCCGCAGCCTTGTGAGCGGCGGCGCCGGCGGCACTTTCGTCGTGCGTCCCGGGCGTGCGCATCACCAGTTGCATATGACCGAAGCCGTGCCGCGCGAGCCACGCTTCGGTGCGCGCGCGATCCAGTTCCGGCCGGCCGGTGATGATCGTGCGCACGCGTTGCAGATCGATGCCCGGCAGCACCTCGAACGGCAGCAGCGCGTCGCGTTCGGCGAGCGCCGCGGCCAGATCCTCGTCGTAGCGTGCGAGCGGCACGTCGGGTAGCAGAATGCCGTCGAGGTCGATTGCGTAGGTGGCGTATTCGTGATCGTCGGCCATGGCGGACGCAGCGCCCGCTTCAACGCGCTCCCAGTCTTCGCGATAACGCTCGGTGTAGGCCTGGCGCTCCCACGGAAACAGCGCGAAGTAGCCGCGGGCGTCGATCGCGTAGTCGGGTTGCGTGCGGCTCAGGTCGTCGACCGCGGCGGTCAGCGTTCTGACGTCGAGGCCATGCTGCTGAAGGAAAGCGATGCAATCGGTCAGCGTAAAGCCACGCCCCGCGATGTCCTCGCACAGCAGCACTTTCGAGCCGGCGGGCGGGATCGGCAGCGTCGAATCCCAGGCGACCGTGCGCGACTGGCGGTCGTAACGCAGAAACGCCACCGGCGTGCCGGCCGCATGCGAAACCATCAGCGCAAGCGGCGCGCCGCCACGCAGAATGCCGATCGCCATGGTGAAACGCTCCGCCAGCAACGCGGGTTGCAGCGATTCGATCCAGCGATCGAGTTGTTCGTACGTCAGGGGCAAAACCGGCTTGTTCATGACTCTCGGGGCGTCGCGGTGCGCGGGTCGGGCAGGTGTCCCGTAGACGGAGAGCGGCGCGCGGCGCAGCGCGGCGGCAGGTCCCCGTTTTTGAGACAAAGAATTTTGGCGATATTATGCATGCGGTTCAAAGATCGCGCGTCGGGGTGACGCGCGCCGCCGGACGGGGCGTGTCGCAAAGACCGCCGCCGTGGCGGCAAAACGGGAAAAGGGCAACGGCGAGGGTGCTGCAGGTTCGCTGGCCGGTTGAGCCGGCGCAGCGCAGCCGCCCGCAAAATAACAAACGATGGAATGACCAAACAGATGAAGATGACCAAGGCGGGCATAGCGGTGAATGGCAGGAAAGGCGTGGTCCGGGGCGCATGGTGGGGGCTGGGTCTGCTCCTCGCTTTCGCCGCGTGGAGCATGCAGGCACAGGCGCAGGCAGAGTCGTTGCCGCTATCGCTCGATGTGAAGGGCAAGATCAGCAAGACCAACGATGCGACGCACCAGTTGTATCACTTCACCGACGCGCAACTGCTCGCGCTGCCAGCTCATTCGATTACGACCGCCACCACCTGGACTCCGCGTTCCACCTTCACAGGACCGCTGCTCGCGGATATCCTGAAGACAGTCGGCGCATCCGGCAGCGCAGTCGAGATCCATACGCTCGACGACTATACGTACACCATTCCGGTGTCGGACTGCGATCGCTACGGCGTGGTCGTTGCGTACAGCATGAACGGCCGGCGCCTGAAGATCAGCGACTTCGGGCCGCTGTTTCTTATCTATCCGCGCGACGCGTTTCCCGATGAACTCATGGGCGCGGCGGGCGACTCAAAATTCGTATGGCAGATCAAGGCACTCATCGTCAAATAACACGCCGCCCCTTGCGTCGTGTCCTCTATGTGTTGATCTGGCTGACCGCGCTGGCGGCGCCGGCAGGCGCGATCGGCTATCTGTTGTACGCGAACCTGCTCAATCCGCGCGCCACCGAACAGTTGACCGGTCAGTACGATGGTTTCTATTGGGACGCAGCGCAACTGCAGATCGCCTACGCGCGTTTCGAGAACCAGTTGCTACTGTATCAATCCGGTGTCGACGACGACTATCCGCGGCTCATGCTGCGCTACCAGTTGCTGCAATCAAAGCTGCACGTGATGGCCGGTTCGACACGCAGACTGACTACGCAGCTCGCGCTGCTGCAACGGCAACAGGACGAAATCCAGTCGCTCGATCATTTGCTGGATGGGATTCAGCCTGAGGTGGATGCGTTGCCGAAGGACCGCAGCCGCGCCGACAAGATTGTCGTGGAGTTGCGTCAGCATTGGAACGAGGTCAACGATCTCGCGTTGAGCCGCCGTTTCGCCGACGTGGCCGATCGTGAGGCGATGAACCGCGATTTCATCGACAAGCGCCGTATGCTGTTCGCAGGCGGCCTGTTGCTGCTGTTGTTGTCCGCGGCCGCGACCACACTGTTGGTGCTCAACGGCCGGCGCCGCATGCGCCTGATGCATCAGCAGCACGCGGCGCTTGAAGCGGAGCATCAGGCGAGCCGCGCGGCACGCGAGGCGAGTCTCGCGAAGGATGCGTTTCTCGGCATGATCAGCCACGAACTGCGCACGCCGTTGCATGCGATCGTGTCGTCGATCGAATTGCTGGGCTTCAACTATCACTCCGAGGCCGACCGCAAGGTGATCCAGCGTCTCGAAACCGCGGGGCGGCATCTGGAAGCACAGATGAAAGACCTGACTGACTACGCGCGCCTCGGCGCCGGCAAGCTCGAGTTGCGTCACGAGCGTTTCGAGCCGCGCGAGCTGCTGGCGTCGATCGTCGACGAACACGCGATGTCGGCGGCCGCGCGCGGGCTCAAGCTGGAAAGCGAGGCAAGCGGCATGAGCGGCCTCGTCGATTCCGATCCGCACCGCATCCGCCAGATCGTCAACAACCTCGTCACCAACGCAATTCGCTACACCGAAACCGGCACGGTCCGCGTGCAACTGAGGCAGCGGCCGGCGGTCCTGATCTTCGTCGTCAGCGATACGGGGCCGGGCGTGCCGCATGAGCAAATTCCGCTGATCTTCCAGGAGTTCACGCAACTGGACGCGTCGCGCACGCGCCGCTTCGAGGGCGCGGGGATGGGGCTCGCGATCGTGCAGGGGCTGGTCAGGCTGTTCGGCGGCGCCGTCGACGTGGCAAGCACGGTGGGCGAGGGCACGACCTTTACGGTGACGATCCCGGTCACGCCGGTCGCGGCAACCGTGCCGCCCGGCGTGACGGCGCAGGCCGAACCAGGCGGCGCGCGCCCGTGCGTGTTGATCGTCGACGACAACCGGCTGATTCGCGAGTCGCTCAGCGAAATGATCGCGCACATGGATTTCGACGCGCACGCCGTTTCCAATGCCGACGATGCACTCGCGTGGCTCGACGCGCGTCGCTGTGACGTGGTGTTGCTCGATCTGCATATGCCGGATCGCGACGGTTATACGTTCCTTGCGGATTTCGCGGCACGCGGGGGGCCATCGTCGGGTGTTCCAGTGATCGTGGTGAGCGCGTATGCGCCAGAGGCGGATAGCGTAGGTAGTGCGGGTGGGGCGGCAGGGGAAGCGGGAGAAGCCGGCTTGCAGCCGTTCTTTGAAGCGTTATTAAAGCCAGTACATTACGAGGAACTGCGCAGTGCGTTGCAGCGAGCTTTGGCTTCGCGGCATACGGTGTGACGTGACGCCTTGAGGAAACGCAGTTGGAGGAGGGCTCAACCTGAGCACGCACCTTCAGCCGCTTGCCGGCGTATGCATCATCAAGGCCGGTTGAGGCGCTTGGACAGATCGGCGACCAGGATCGCCATACGCGCGGGCTTTTCATAGCACGCAACGTCGTAATTGCGAATGACCTCGCTGATCTCCGATTCGCTGGCCTTGCCGGTCAGCAGTTCGCCGGTCAGCACGAAAATCGGCGCGTCCGGATTCTCCGACGCCCGCACTGCGCGGATCGCTGCCGCCGAAGTCTGTGAGCCGAACAGCCAATCGATCACAACGCCGTCGAAGATCTGTGTTTGCAGTTGTTCGGCAAACGCCGCGAGGCCGTAGATCGCCACCGCCGCGAAACCGCTGCCCTCGAGATAGTCGCGCAGGTTGTCGGCGGAGGCCTGATCGTCGTCCACCACGGCGATGGTCGGCTTGTCGGTCTCGGCGCGGCGCGGATAGATCTCGATCTTGTGGACTTCGTAGGCGCTTTGGTAAAGCGTGCCATCGTGGCGCGCCACGCGCCATTGGCCGAGCTTCGAGTACGCGACAAATTCAGGGCGGCTGCCCGGTTCGAGCGCGGCGCCGACCCATGCGGTGCAGGCCAGCTCGATCGCGCCGACGCAGAACAGCGCCTCCTGGGCGATGGCGCCGACCATGCCCGGATCGAGCGACTGTGCGCCGAATAGCTGAGCGGCAGGTTCGCCGAACACCTCGGCAACCTTCTTGATCTGCGAGAGAGTCCACGGGCTGTTGCCGCGCAGCTTGCGGTGTCCCTGCGAAAAACTCAGATCGAGGATGCGGCATAGCTCAGTGGTCTGCTGGCGTTTGCCGATTCCATGCCGGCTCATCAACTCGCGCACGCGCTCGGCGACGGCAATGGAGTCAGGTGAGTTTGTTTCGTTGGTCATACTGCGTGAGGATCTGCCTTCTTGAAGGGTGGCTGGGGGCATGCGATACGGCACGCGCAGCGCGGCCACGCACATTGGATGCGCATTGACGCGGCTACGCGGGGGACAGCAAATGTACCGCAAAAAGTCTCACGGCCTGTGTTTTGGTATGACTGCCGCCAAACCTGTCGGTGCGAGGTGCGAACGGACACATTCGGCGATCTGTTTATGCTTTTAGCATCGAATGTATTTTACCGATTAAACCGGGCGGAATCTGTAAGTAATTCCGATTGAATTTACCCTCACCCGCCGTTACGCGGGCGGCATTGTGTCGAGCTTGGCCGCCGAGTTTTTCAGGCCTTTGAAAATCCGCTCGGCAACCTTGCCCGGAAAGCGCTCGGGCAATTCGGCCGAGACCCGCGCGATGACCGCCGGCGTCTGTTCGATCAGCCGCTGGATCAACGGTTCGGCGTTCGCACCGTATGAGCACCTTGGCGCCATGGTGTTGAAATGGCGCCGCTGCACGTCGCGGAAGGCGTCGTGTTTGCTGCGCGACCACATCGCCATGGCGAGCCTGGCCTTGAACCATGACCACTGGTTCGGGCCGTTACCCTCCACCGGCCAGATCGACATCACGTCGTAAAGCGGCGTGAGACGGTACTGACCGCCCGCCAGCAGGCGAATGCTGAAGTTCTTGGCGTGGCCGTCCGGCGCCGCCAGCATCCAGAACAGGATCTGGCTTGCCAGCAGCGTTTCGATGTCCTGTTGCGCCGACACCGATTGCTGGAGAATCCGCGCGAGGTCCAGCAGGCCCGGACCGCCTTCGTTTTCGTACTTGCGATGCGACGGCACGCCGTACACCTGGCAGAAGTCCTCCTGCGGCAGGCGCAGCAGCCATTGCCCGCTCGAATGCAGTTGCCGGTCGAAGCGTTCGACGCTCAGCACCCGCTGCTTGCCGAACGTCATGATCTCGGTGTTGGCCACCGGCAGGCCATAGGCGCGCAGAATCCGCAGACACAGCCATTCGTTTTCGACCGAGGTGCTGAGGTCGGCGAGCTTGTTGCCGACCAGCCCGAGCGGCAGCTTGAAAATGTGCGTGGTAGGCGTGGCGCCATGCGGGCGCTGCCACTTGCCGTCGTGCCACAGCAGGGCGGTTTTCTCCTGCGCGCCGGCGAGCGAGATGCGGAAATCGTCTGCTTCGTCGGCTGCGCCGAGGGCGGGGTTGCTGACGGTGCGCGCCAGCATGGTCTCGATCTCGCTGTCGGAGAGCGGCGTGCCCTCGATGCGTTCGACGCCGGCCGGCGCGTCGTCTTCGGCCAGCAACTGGACGGCGCCCACGCAATCGCGGCCGATGGCTTGCAGCAGATCGAATGCATCGAGCGTATCAGTCTGGTAGCGCTGGGCGATGCGCTTTCTGATGGCCTCGCTGTCGGGCAGCAGATTGTCGAAATAGTTGAGCACCCGTGGCCCTTTGTTCGCCACGTTGCTCGGCGCGAACGGCAGCGAGAGCGAAAGCGGCCGGCCCGCGGGCGAGGCGACCCATGCGGGGTCGTAAGCGAACTCCATGGGGCCGCGGGTGGGCAGGCGCCAGACGCCGACGCGCTCGCCGTTGGCCCACACCGAAAGCGCCCGCGAATGCGTTTGGCGGCCCATGCTTACCACTCGACCAAAGGCGCCGGTTCAGGCACCGGCTGGTTCTTGTCGCGTACCTGCAATTGCAGACCGTAGGCGCCGCACAGCGTCAGCAATTGTGCGAGGGTAAGGGCGGTGGCGTCGGTTTCCAGCGCCGAGATGCGGCTCTGGCTCACGCCGATGCGCGCGGCGGCGTCAGCCTGGGTGAGGCCGGCCTGGCGCCGACCGGCAGCGAGCAGTTGGGCCATTTGGTCCGGCGTGGCGACAAGGTGGATCATGGCAAATTATCCGCGAGACGAATAAACACACTTTATGCGTCACACAGATATTTGTCAAATATTCGTGTGACGCATATTCGGCAAATATCTGTCTGGCGAATAAACGGCAAATATCCGCATGACGAATAAATTCCGTCTGCGTGCGCTCCGCTGGGCCGGCCGTGTAGCATGCTGTGAAAATATTTGCCACCGACTCCGCGCGATTCATGAACCAACCGACACTACGCCACACCGAGGTGCCGTACCACACGCAATGGGGCAGCCCCGAATGGGTGCGCCACATCGTCGAACAAGAGGGCGACCCATGTGACGATCCACACTGGCAGCAGAGCGGTTTTGCCGACCCGGAGCGTTACCGTTTCTGGGCGAAACGCCTGTGCGGTCTGACCTGCCTCGAATCCGCGCTCGACTACTGGCGCATCGAACACGCGCCGCGCGCCGCGTTGCTGGACGAAGCGTTGCGCCACGGCGTGTACCGGCTGCGTGACGACGGCGGCGTCGACGGTTTGATCTACCGGCCGTTCGCCGACTGGCTCGGCGAAGCATTCGGTATTCAGGTCGAAGTGCTGCCGCAGGCGCCGCTCGAAGAGATCGCCGTGCGCATCGACGGCGACACGCTGGCGATCGTTTCCGTGAGCCCCGAGATCCGTTATCCGGAGCGGCCGAATCAGAGCCAGGGCGGGCATCTGATCCTGCTGCACGGGCGCGATCGCGATGGCGTATGGTTTCATAATCCGTCGGGCGTTGCGCCTCACCAGGCGGATGTCTATTTGCCGTTCGCCACGGTGGCGCGTTTCTACGCAGGGCGTGGCATGACGCTCACCCGCAGCGTGCGCTAGATACGGCAACCGGCAAGCCGCACGGCGAACGCAATGATCGGGCCCGTTTTCTGCTGAGGAGCTTCACGCCGACTTTTGCGATACCGGAGCCCGTCATGAAGCGAACCTATGCCGTGCTTGCTGCCGGCCTCGTCGCGCTCGGCGCCGTCACCGCAGCGCATGCGGCTACCCAGGACGACCGGGCCAAGGCCTGTCGCAGCGACGCGATGCATTTCTGCGCCGCCCACATCCCGAGCAAGGCAAAAATCACCGCCTGCATGAAGCAGCACCTCGACGAACTCAGTCCGGCGTGCCGCGCGATGTTCGAGGACGGCAAGAAAGACGACGCCAAAGACGACGCCGTTTCGCAATGACCCTAGCGGCGGCGCGCCGCTGCTTTTCGGTAAGGCAGGCCAATTCCTGCGCTGCAGCCGCGTGCCCGCGTTCCCGCGATCCGGCCCCACGGCGCGCAGCGCGTCGTAGAATCGCTTGTTCCCGATTCCCGGAACAGCCGCGTGTCTGGTGCGCTGAATCGAACGCATCAACTCGCCTGGACAGGAAAAGCCCGCTTATGACCCGCCCGACCACACAGATTTTCGACGCTGCCGCCACCGCGCGGCTGATTCCGTACGCGACGCTCGTCGACGCATTGAGGCGTGCGAGCATCGACTACGCACAGCAACGGGTTGTGAGTCCTGAACGGCTCGTCGTGCCGCTCAACGAGGGCGGCATCATGCTATCGATGCCGGCCACCGCGCCCGATCTCGCGATCCACAAGCTGGTCAACGTATGCGCGAGCAATCGACCACGCGGCATCCCGACGATCCACGGCCAGGTGATGGCCTTCGACGCCGATACCGGCGAGACGCTCTTCATCCTCGATGGCCCGACGGTGACCGGGCGCCGCACGGCGGCGATGTCGATGCTCGGCGTACGCACTTTCGCGCCGGCAAGGCCGCGCGAATTCCTGCTGATCGGCACCGGCACGCAGGCGGTGAATCATCTGGAAGCGATCGGCGAATTGTTTCCCGACGCTCGCGTGTGGGTGAAGGGCAGTGCGCCCGCGCGGGCCGAAGCGTTTTGCGCCGCACATGCTGCGCAGGGTGCGCATGGCGGCAGCGCGCACGAACTGCGACCGCTGGCCGACTCCAACGCGGCCATCCCTGATTCGATCGACGTGGTGATTGCGCTGACCACCAGCAAGCAGGCCGTCTACGACGAAGCCGCGCGCGCGGACCGGCTCGTGATCGGCGTCGGCGCGTTCACGCCGGCTATGGTCGAGATCGGCGCGCGCACGATCGCAGGCAGCGCGCTGTTCGTCGACGACGAAGCCGGCGCGAGGCATGAAGCCGGCGATTTCATTCAGGCCGGTGTCGATTGGGCGCGGGTCGGTGGAATTGCCACCGTGGTGGACAACGCCGCTTTGTTGCCGTCGAAACAACCGATTGTTTTTAAAAGTGTCGGCTGCGCGGCGTGGGATCTGGCGGCCTGCCGCGTGGCGCGCGAAGCCTTGTCAGGCGCCTGATCGCGGACCGTTCGCAGCGTCCGGCACGTTGCGGTTCGCAGGTCCTGGTTGGCATCTTGCGCCAACCTGCGGCACATGTTGCCGTGCAAACAATCTCAAAACGTTGCACCATAGGCGTTTGCCAGAAAAAAGCGCCGGTCCGCCGGCGTTTTTTGCCCTTTGTCTGTTGACTTGACGCCTACCACGACGCTGCGATCGCGCTATGACGACCCAACACGCTTCAGCCACTCCCAACCTGCCGCTCGACATGATCATCTTCGGCGGCACCGGCGACCTGTCATTTCGCAAGCTGCTGCCCGCGCTCTACATGGCGCATCTGCACTGCAATCTGCCGCCGGACACCCGCATTCTCACGATCGGCCGCAAGCCGTGGTCGCGTGAGGAGTACATCAGCGAATTCATGGAAGCGAAGGCGAAGCCCTTCATCGAAAAGAAGGCGTTCGATGCCACCGCCTGGGACAAATTCCTCGCGCTGTTCGAGTACGTGCGCATGGACGTCGATTCGGTCGAGGACTACCAGCGTCTGAAGGAAGTGTCGCGCGAAGGCGTGCGGCGCGTGTTCTATCTCGCGACCTCGCCGGATCTGTTCACGAATATCTGCGAAAACCTTTCGGCGGCGGGATTGGTCGACGAGAATTCGCGGGTGGTGCTCGAGAAACCGCTGGGCCACGATCTGGCGTCCGCGCAGGAGATCAACACGGCGGTTGGCAAGCATTTCAGCGAGGCGCAGATCTATCGGATCGATCATTACCTCGGCAAGGAAACCGTGCAGAACCTGATGGTGCTGCGCTTTGGCAACGCGATTTTCGGTCCGTTGTGGCAGGCGCCGTATATCAAGCGCGTGCAGATCACCGTGGCCGAAGAGGTCGGGGTGGGCAGCCGCGCGGGCTTCTACGATAAAACCGGTGCGCTGCGCGACATGGTGCAGAACCACTTGCTGCAGTTGCTGTGCATCGTCGCCATGGAGCCGCCGGTGTCGCTCGATCCGGATGCGGTGCGCGACGAGAAGCTCAAGGTGCTGCGCTCGCTGCGCCCCATGACGCCCGAGGATATCGCGCGCGATACCGTGCGCGGCCAGTACACGGCCGGCGCGGTAAACGGCGAGCCGGTGAAGGGCTACCTCGAGGAAGACAATGTGCCGGCCGGCAGCCGCGCCGAGACTTTCGTCGCGCTGCGCGCGCATATCAACAACTGGCGCTGGGCCAACGTGCCGTTTTACCTGCGCACCGGCAAGCGTCTGCAGAAGAAGGTATCGGAAATCGTTATCGAGTTTTCCGAATTGCCGTTCTCGATCATTCCGAGCGGTGGGCGCAATTACGGCAACCGTCTCGTGATCCAGTTGCAGCCGGAAGAGTCGATCCAGTTGCAGATGCTCGCGAAGGAACCCGGCAGCGGCATGCACATGTTGCCGGTGAATCTGAACCTGGACTTGCAGCAGGCTTTCACCGAGCGTCGCGCGGAAGCATACGAGCGTTTGTTGATCGACGTGATTCGCGGACGCCTCACGCACTTCATGCGCCGTGACGAACTCGAAGCCGCATGGGCGTGGGCCGAACCGATTCTGGATGGCTGGGCCAAGTCGGGCGACAAGCCGCGTGGTTATACGGCAGGCACGTTTGGGCCGGCTGCGTCGACGGCGCTGATGGCGCGTGAAAACGCCGTGTGGGCGGAAGAGTCGCAGTAAGCGGAGCAGGCAGTCAGGCGTCGGCGGTACGTCGACGCTTCGAAGCGTTCGTCTCGCACTAAAAAAGGCGGCCCGTTTTCACGGGCCGCCTTTTTCGTTACGCGTTGCCGTTCTGATTTACGGCAGCGAAATCGTCAACGTGGCCGATTGCGGGCCGAGCTTGACCACCTGCGAATACGGAGCGAGCGTGCGCAACGTCTGATCTTTCAGGTAAGTGTTCAGGCCGAGATAAGCGAGCAGCCCAACCAGCGCGAACACCGCGCCGATCGACCACAACGGCACCTCGCGCTTGAGCCGGTGCGCCACCTGATCCGGCAGCGGCCAATGCGGCGCGAACGGTGCGCGCTTGCCTTTCATATGCGCGATTTCGTCGCCGATGCGTGCGGTCAGATAGGCGAGCTTCTCCGGTCCTTCGAGCAGATACTTGCCCTGGAAGCCGAGCAGCAGGCACATGTGGAACACTTCGAGCGACTGTAAACGCGCGGCACCCTGCGCGCGGCATTCCTCGAGATACTGGAAGAATTTCTCGCCTGCCAGTTGCTCGCCGAACAGCACCAGTTGCAACGGCCGACGCTCCCATTCCGTGCGGATCTTGAAGGTGGATGACAACACCGATTCGTCGATGGCGGCGCAGAACGCAAACTTGGACGCGGAGACATCTTCCGCCGACGCGTTGAGCTTTTTCGCACCGCGCTCGAAGTCGCCGAGAAACTGCTGGATGCGCTGGCTGAATTCGTGCGCGTCGCCAGGCTCGCGGCCGTTCTTCAACAGAAACAGCATGAAGAAGCCGTCGTAGAGCAGATCGAGCAGCGAGCGGACCTGATAGCTCGGCTCGGTCATGGGGGCGGGCGTCGCGGCAGGCGTGCTGCCGCCAAACAGGGAAGGCGCGTAGCTCATGATGTGACGGCGATCAGTTCGAGTTGAAGATCGTTGATGCCCGACGGCGCGTAGATCATTGCCGATTGGGCCTGCAACATGCGGTCATACAATGCGCCGCGCGATTCGCAAGAGAAGTAGCATGCGCCCGGCCGCACCGGAATGGCGGGCGGCACTTGCGGCGTGTAGACGAGGCGCACGCCCGGCATGGCCGAGAGCACCAGCTTGTCGACGTCGTCCGGCGCGCCGACCTTGAAGCGGGCGGGTACGGCTTCGACCAGTTCAGCGGTTGGCATGTCCGCGGACACCGCGATGTAGAACATCGTTTTGTCGTCGATCTTGCCCGAGTCGAGACGGCCTGCATGGAACGACGGACGCACTTCTTCGAGCGCGATCGCGAAGTAACGCGTGGAGATCACGGTTTCGAGCAGATCGCGCAGGATCGTGTCGAGACGCGCAAAGCCGGGGCCGGGATCGTCATGCCGGTAAGCCGGCAGGTCGGACAGCGCATAGCCCTTCGAAAACGTCATCAACTGGCCGGCCAGACGCAGCAACTCCTGGAACAGGCGTTCAGGATGCAGCGCCGAATGCTGATAAAGATGCGCGAGCGAGGCAAACGCGGCGCTCGCGGTGTGCAGCAGCCAGAACGACGCGATGTCGCCGGAGCGGAACTCGATGATGTTCTTGGTCGGCTCGCGGTGAAAACCATACAGTGCGTTGACCTTGGCCTGCAGCGCGTCGATCAGTTGACGCAGCCGTTGATGCAGGATCGGCGACGCATCGATCGCGAGGCAGGGCGGCACGAACGTGTCGTCGATTTCAAAACCCGAGGTGGCGGTGCGGCGAACGCGCACGAGCGGCACCGACAGCAACTGGTCGCGCGGCTCGCTATGCGCAATGAGTTTGACGCTGGTCTTCAGGAAGGTGATGTCGGCTTCGGCGGCGTCGGTGAAATGATCGGCCACCGGTGTTTGCTCGCTGACGTAACGCGATACGAAGCCTGCATTGCTGTCTTGTGAATAGTTCGCGCCGGCTTCGCGCAACGGATGCAGCGCGAGATAGAAGGTAAATTCGTTGATGCCGTCTGGCAGCGTGTCGAGCGCGATCGGCGGTGGCAGGCCGTCGGCTTGCGGCGCTGAGTAGAGCGCGCCATCCGGAAACACCAGCGAGAGTTCGCTCACGCGCAGCACGTTGCTGCCGAGTGCGTCGCGGTCGAAGCGCGCCGAACGCACGCCCCAGTTGTACGGCTGGATCGCCTGGATCGATTCGAACAGGCGCGCCTCGTGATAGGCGTCCTGACGCTGAAAATGCTGCGGCCTCAGAAACAGGCCTTCCCCCCAGAGCACTTTTGCTGAATAACTCATCTCAAACCTGTTATATGCGTTCAGCGTGTGACGCGTCCGGAGATAAACGATTCGAACGCCACATTGTTAATTCTCTAAAAACTGTTAAATCGTATTTGCACGGCATCTTTAGCCGCAGCTTACCGAAGAAAGCATATTCAACGGCTGGGCGGGCAATCCCTGTTCTGGCGGGATCACAGTGCCGTTGGTCACCGTCATTGCACAGTTATGCAGGCCGATCATTATGCCGGATTTCTCCGACTTCGCCGGGTCGAAGGCGAATTTCCAGCGTTGCATGGCCGGATCGCGGAATAGAGCGACGATACCGAATGCCTGCGCTTCACGCGAGACTTTTTCGGTGACGACGTAACGTTGACCGGGGATCAGTGTCACTTCGCGCACGCCCAGCAGATCGCCACCCAGTATGGTCTTTTCCTTGGCCGGATCGGTAAAGGCGTCGAATGGCGCCTGCTGGAATGAAGTGGGGTCTTTCAGCACGTAAAGCCGCACGACCAGCGCCAATGGGCGGTTGTCATTGGCGGCATTCAGATTTGACGCGGCGTATAACGTGAGGCCGACATTACGTGGTGGCTTTTGCGCATCGGGTACGTCGGGCTTACCGAGGCCGCTCGCCTGCAAAACCGCGTTGGCAGCGGCTCCCAGCGCCGGCACGGCGGCCGCGCAGCCGCCCAGCAGCGCGCACGCCGCGGCGGTTGCAATCAATAGCGATGCATGGCGAACAAGACGCGAATTCATATACATCGACCGGCTCGGCGCCGTCCCCCGTCAAAACATCAATAACGAATTCAATCCCGCAAATTTGCAGCAACGCTATGCCGCGTAATGCCGCTTTATGCAAAGTGCATTGTTCTATGGCACTCGCGTGTTTGCAGGTCGGTAGGCGGAAATTTTTTCCGCTCTCCACAATGCGGCTATTGCGCCAGGAAACAATTTCTGCATGTTTCGTTTAAATCATCCACATGCATTTTTTTTGTGCAATGCTTCTTCACACGAAAGTTGAATTATCGAAAATTGGCCTGTACTATACCCGCGCAGTTGAAGCAAAGCAAAACTCCGGTTTCTCCTTGAATTAAAAAAATCGCACGTCGGTGAAAAACGATGAATGAGCGTCTGTTAGTAAAACTATCTGGGGTAGTGTTGGCATGCGGCGTGATTGCCGGTTGCGCGACACAGGGCAACAACACAGCGACCACACCGGAGGCTTTTAATAAGCAACTCGCGGACGCGGATACCGTCGCCAAGGGCGGTGATCAGGATCGCGCCATCGCGCTTTATCAGCAATTGTCAAAATCCGATCCGACCCGTGAAGAACCGTGGTCGCGCATTGCGCAGATCCAGTTTACTCAGGGTCACTACGGTCAGGCCATCGTCGCCGCGCAAGAAGCGCTGCAGCGCGACCAGACGGATCGTCAGGCCAAGAGCGTGCTGGCGGTAGCCGGCCTGCGCGTGGCCACGCAATCGCTCGGCGAACTGCGTCAGGATGCGTCGCTCGCGGGTGATGCGAAGTCGGACGCGCAAGCGCTCGCCAAGCAGTTGCGCGACACGCTCGGCGAAGCCACGTTGTTCCCGCCTGACCCGAACGACAAGCCGGCCGTGAAGAAGAAGCGCATCGTTCGCCACGTCGTTGCCAAGGGCAAGGCCGGGGATACGCCGGATGCCACCACCAGCGCAGCGGCTCCGGCCGCTACGCCGGCGGCCCCCGCGGCGCCTGCCGCCCCGGCTGCGCCTGCAGCACCCGCCAAAGCCGCACAAAGCGGCGGCGCGTCCGACCCGTTCAGCGCGCTGCGCTGATCCACACGCCTGACCTATCTGCATCCGGGAGCCGACGATGGCGAAGAAAGAAAGTATTCAGAAGCGTTTGCAAAAAGTGCGGCCTCCGCGCGTTCAACTGACGTACGAAGTTGAGCGCGGCGATGCGATCGAGATAAAGGAGTTGCCGTTCGTCGTCGGCGTGGTTGCCGATCTGGCAGGGCAGTCCGAAGTCGAGCAGCCGAAGTTGCGCGATCGTAAGTTCGTCAATATCGACCGCGACAATTTTGACGACGTGATGAAAGCGATCGAGCCGCGCGCTGCGTTTCAGGTGGAAAACCGCCTGAGTGAGGCGGGCGGCAAATTTGCAGTCGACTTGCGTTTCAAGTCGATGGCCGATTTCAATCCGGATGAGGTGGTCGCGCAGATCGAACCGCTGCGCCGTCTGCTCGATGCGCGTTCGAAGCTGGCCGACCTGCGCAACAAGCTGGCCGGCAACGACAAGCTCGAGGACCTGCTGAGCGAAGTGCTCAACAACACGCAGCAGTTGCAGACGCTGGCGAAAGATCAGGGCAACGCAGCAGACCAGCACGCCGGCGCGCCGGATCACGACAAGCAGGGCGAATAAGTACGTACGGGGTGTGAGATGAACCAGCAAACGGCAGCAGCCCAACTCGCCAGCGTGCAGAGCGGCACGGAATCCACGCTGCTCGACGAAATCGTCGAGAAAAGCCGCGTGGCGAAGTCCGATTCCGAACACGCGCGCGCGAAAGACCTGATCGGCGAGCTCGTCCACCAGGTGCTCGACGGCACGGTGGTCATGTCCGACAACCTGTCGGCCACCATCGACGCGCGCGTCGCGGAACTCGACCGCCTGATCTCTGCGCAACTGAGCGCGGTGATGCATGCACCGCAATTCCAGCGCATGGAAAGCACGTGGCGCGGCCTCGACTATCTGTGCAAGGAAAGCAATACCGGCTCGACGGTCAAGATCAAGGCGCTGCACGCGCCGAAGCGCGACCTCGTGCGCGACTTCAAGAACGCGATCGAATTCGACCAGAGCGCACTCTTCAAGAAGGTGTATGAAGAAGAGTTCGGTACGTTCGGTGGCGCGCCGTTCGGCACGATCATCGGTGACTTCGAAGTGACGCGTCAGCCGGAAGACGTGTACTTCATCGAACAGATGGCGCATGTCGCAGCTGCGGCGCACGCACCGTTCATCGCATCGGCGTCGCCTGAACTGATGGGTCTCGAAACGTTTGCCGATCTCGGCAAGCCGCGCGATCTCGGCAAAGTGTTCGATACCGTCGAATACGCGAAGTGGAAGTCGTTCCGCGACTCCGAAGACTCGCGCTATGTCGGCCTGACCTTGCCGCGTTTCCTCGGCCGCCTGCCTTTCAATCCGAAAGACGGCGCCACGGCGGAAGGCTTTAACTTCGTCGAAGACGTGGACGGCACCGATCACAGCAAATACCTGTGGTGTAACGCAGCGTGGGCATTTGCCGCCCGCCTGACGGCTGCATTCGACGACTTCGGCTGGTGCGCGGCGATTCGCGGCGTGGAAGGCGGCGGTCTGGTTGAAGACCTGCCCACCCACACGTTCAAGACCGACGACGGCGAAGTTGCGCTGAAATGCCCGACCGAAATCGCGATTACCGATCGCCGCGAAAAGGAACTGAGCGACCTCGGTTTCATTCCGCTCGTGCACTGCAAGAATTCGGATTACGCCGCGTTCTTCGCCGCGCAATCGGTGCAGAAGCCCAAGAAATACAGCACCGATAGCGCGAATGCGAACGCCGTGCTGTCCGCGCAGCTACAGTACATCTTCTCGGTATCGCGCGTCGCGCACTACCTGAAGGCGATGATGCGCGACAAGATCGGCAGCTTCGCATCGGCGCAGAACGTCGAAGTATTCCTGAACCGTTGGATCTCGCAGTACGTGCTGCTGGACGACAACGCGACTCAGGAGCAGAAAGCGCAGTTTCCGCTGCGCGAGGCATCGATACAGGTCTCGGAGATTCCGGGCAAACCTGGTGCGTATCGTTCGGTCGCATTCCTGCGTCCGCACTTTCAACTGGACGAGCTGTCGATCTCTTTGCGGCTTGTCGCTGACCTGCCGAAACCGGCAAATTCATAAACGAAGTCAGAAAGCCCGTGCCGGCCGCACGGGCAGGCTGTTAAAACCACCTCTTTGGGGAGTCGATGAGTTATGAAGGACATCTATTTAAAATTCGGCAATCCGGCGATCAAAGGCGAGTCTGCCGATAAAGATCATGCTGGCTGGATCGAAATCGATTCGTGGAGCCACTCGATTACGCAACCGCGTTCGGCAACGGCTTCAACGGCGGGCGGTCACACGTCCGAGCGTTGCGAGCACGCTGACATGCAGTTCACGAAAGACATCGACGTGGTCAGCCCGCTGATCTATCAACACGCATCGGGCGGCACGACGTTCGACGAAGTGACGATCGACTTCATGCGTTCGGATGGCGAAGGCAACCGCATCAAGTACCTGGAAGTGAAGCTCAAGTACGTGATCATCTCGAGCGCTACGCCAAGCGTGGTGGGCGAAGGCCTGCCGACCGAACAGTTCTCGCTGAAATACGCTGCAGTGCAGTGGAAGTACACGCAGCAGAAGATCGGCGGCAACCAGGGCGGCAACGCGCAAGGCGCATGGAGCCTGACGAAGAACGACAAGACGTACGCGGTCTGATGCCGGGGCGCACGCGGCGCGCGCCTGAAAAGGCTGACGCCCGCCGCGCGCGCCTCGCATCGAACCGGTTTTTCGGACGCTGATGAAACGCTTCGAACCCAGCTTTCTCGACAAGCTGTTCGACGACGAACCGCATCTGCCGGCTTCCCCGGCGATGCGGCAATTGTCGTTGGACGAGCTGAAGGCCACCGTTGCGCGCGACGTCGAGGCAATCCTGAACACCCGGATTGCCCTGACCGAGCACGAGCTGGCGGCGCTGCCGGAATGTCAGCGCTCGGTGCTCACGTACGGGCTGAACGATTTCGCGGGCTTGAGCCTGGCGAGTCACTACGACCGCACGTTTATCTGCAAATCGATTCAACAGGCCATCGCACGGCATGAGCCGCGCTTGCAGCAGGTGGCGGTCACGCTCGAATTGAACGAACAATCCACCAACGCGCTGAACTTTGCGATTCAGGCGTTGCTGGTGGTGCACCCGGCGGAAGAACCGGTGAGTTTCGATGCGATGCTGCAGCCTTCCACGCTGCAGTATTCGGTGACGCGCGCACGCGCGAAGCTTTAGTACCTGCGTTTTAGTGTTTTGAGTACCGCTTTGTCGTCGCCGTTAACGCGCAACGGCAGCGACTGATCAGGCGGCGATGGTTCAGGTTCGGGGATAGATCGATGGAAGAATTGCTGCCGTATTACGAGCGCGAATTATCATTTTTGCGGCGCTATTCGCGCGATTTCGCCGAGCGCTATCCGAAGATCGCAGCGCGCCTCGCGATGTCGGGCGAGCACTGCGAAGATCCGCACGTCGAGCGGATGATCGAATCGTTCGCGCTCCTGGGCGCGCGTATCAACAAGAAGCTCGACGACGATTACCCCGAATTCACCGAAGCGCTGCTGGAAGTGCTGTATCCGCACTACTTGCGGCCGTTTCCATCGTGCTCGATCGCGCAGTTGGGCACCTCGGCCGCGCTCAGCCATCTGACCGAGCCGGTGCTGGTCGAGCGTGGCACCGAACTCAAGTCGCGACCGATTCGCGGCGTGCAATGCCGTTTCCGGACCGCCTACGACGTGACGCTGGCGCCGATCCGGATCTCGGAGGCGAAGTACACATCGGTGGCCATGGCGCCGAGCGCGACCGTCCTGCCAGGCAACGCTACGGCGATCGTGTCGATCACGTTCGAATCCACGGCTGCGCAGCTCGATCTCTCCGCATTGAAAGTCGGCACGTTGCGCACGCACCTGCACGGCGAACAGTCGTTTATCGCGGCGCTGGCGGACTGCCTGTTCGTCAACGCGATGGCCACTTATGTCGAAGCCGACCGCCGCGGTGTGTGGACGCAACTGCGCGAATCGCCGGTCGTACAAGCCGGTTTCGATGAAGACGATGCGCTGATCGACTATCCGGCCAAATCACATCCGGCGTACCGGTTGCTGACCGAATACTTTGCTTTCCCCGAAAAATTCAACTTCACCGATTTCGATCTGGCGGCGATGACGCGCGCGAGCGGTCGCTGCCAGCGTCTGACGCTGCACATCGTACTCAAGGAAGTGCGCAGCGATTCTCACGTCGCGCGCTTGCTGGATTCGTTGTCCGCGCATCATTTCCGCTTGTTCTGCACGCCGGTCGTGAATCTGTTCGAACAGCACGGCGAGCCGATCCGCGTCAGTCACCAGGCGATTTCGTACCCGGTGATCGCCGAAGCGCGCCGGGCATTCGCGTACGAAGTCTATTCGATCGACTCGGTGAAACTCGTCCGGCAGCAGGCGCATGAAGAATCGGTGATCGAATTCCGGCCGTTCTATTCGCTGCATCACGGCGAAGCGGCGCGTGCGGGACACTACTGGTTCGCGCGTCGCAACGATTGGGTCGCGCAGAAAAGCCCCGGCTACGAGACCGAAATCTCGATCGTCGATATCGACTTCGAGCCGGCCGCGCCGCAGACCGATACGCTGAGTCTCGATCTGACGTGTACCAATCGCGACCTGCCGGCCGGCCTCGCCGTGGGTCTTGAAGGCGGCGATCTGTTTCTGGAAGGCGGCTCCTTGACCGGCAGCATCACAATGCTGCGCAGGCCGACGCCTAGCGTGCGTTTCGAACGCGGGCGCGCCTCGCACTGGCGGCTGATTTCGCATCTGGCGCTGAATCATGTGTCGCTCGCCAATAGCGGCCTGTCGGCGCTGAAGGAAATGCTGGTGCTTTACGATTTGCGGCGCACGGCGGTGTCGGCGCGGCATATCGACGGTCTGGTCGGCATCGAACAGCGCGCAGCGGTGCAATGGTTGCCGGGCAAGCCGTTTGCAACTTTCGTGCGCGGCATCGAGATTCGTTTGACGATCGACGAAGAGCATTTCGTCGGCACGAGTCTCGCTTCGTTCGTGCGGGTGATCGATACGTTTTTCGGGCTGTACGTGCATCTGAACAGCTTTGTGCAACTGGTCGTCGTGTCGAAGCGCACCGGCGAGGAGATTCTGCGATGCAAACCGCGCAGCGGCGAATCGATCCTGGCGTAGTCGAGCAACTTCTCGACGAACCGCATCGCTTCGAATTTTTTCAGGCGGTGCGGATTCTCGAGAAGTGGTTCGCGCAACAAACGCCGTCGAGTCATGGACGCCCCGGCGAAATCGTCGCGCAGCGGATTGCCTTTCGCAATTCGCTGTCGATGTCTTTTCCGCCTAGCGAAATTCACAGCGCACAGTCTTACGACGATGAAGGCACGGCGCTGAAAGAGAAGCCGCAACGCACCGCCGCGCTCGAAGCGGGTTCGCTTCACAAGGTCGATATCACGCCGGCGTTTTTCGGTTTGCTCGGCGGGCAGGGCGCGTTGCCGCTGCATTACACCGAGCAGATCATCGCGCGTGAGCAGATCAAGCGCGACCGGGCCGCACGCGAATTCTTCGACGTGTTTTCGAATCGCGCGACTGCGCTGTTCTACGCGGCGTGGAAGAAGTACCGGTTGCCGTTTCACTACGAACTGGATCGCGACGAACGTTATCTGCCGCTGTTGCTGGCGTTGGCAGGCGTCGCCGACGACGACACGCGCAACAGTCTGCAAAGCGGCGACGGCGCGCTATTCGACGAAGCGATTGCCGGTTATGCATTGGCCGCACGGCACCGGCCGGTTTCAGCGGCCTATCTGCAGCGTACGCTGTCCGAGTACTTTAAGGTGCGGGTGCGGGTCGAGCAGTTCGTCGGCAAATGGTACGACGTGCCGCGCGATCAATTGACCGTGCTCGGCGGTGTCAACGCGACGCTCGGCGCAACGGCGCTGGCGGGCGAGCGGGTCTGGCAACGCGACATGCGCGCGCGGCTCGTGATCGGGCCGCTCGACAAGGCCGACTACGAAGCGTTTTTACCTGGCGCCGACCGCGCCGTGGCGCTCGAACGCATGCTGACGCTGCTCGCCGGCGTGACCCTCGAATATGAGGTCTCGCTGGTACTGCGCCGCAAGGAGGTGGGACCCAGCATGCTGAGCGGCGGTGCGCGCCTCGGCTGGGACGCATTCCTGTGCACGAGAGAAGGCGACCGTGACCGTGCGGATGCCCGCTACGAATTGCATGTGATTCACTGACTACAACGATAGAACCTGGACCCGGATCGCACGACATGAGCACGTCCCTCAATACCCTGATCGCCAAACTGAATCCGACCTGCCGGCAAGCGGCTTTGCTCGCGGCGAACAACTGTCTCGCGCGCGGTCACTATGAGGTCGACCTTGAACATCTGTTGCTGGCGCTGCTGGATGAACCGGCGAGCGACGTCACGCTGGTACTGCGCGCATGCAGGGTCGACGCACATGCCTTGCGTGCTGATATCGAGCGCGAATTGCAGCGATTGAAAACCGGCAATACGCGCACGCCTGTGTTTTCGAAGCATCTGATCGATTTGCTCGAACAGGCGTGGTTGATCGCGTCGCTCGATTCGCAGATTGGACGGATTCGCTCGGGACATTTGCTGCTCGCGTTGTTGACGGCGCCGGACCTCGCGCAGTTCGCCGAACGCATGTCGCCGCTGCTGCGCGACGTGCGGGTGACGGATCTGAAGCACAAGTTCGACGAAATGACCGCGGGGTCGCGTGAAGTCGAACGTAGCAATGAGGCAGAGAACGCCGCAGAAGCCGTAAGCGATGCAGCTGCGACCGACTCCGCACCCGGTGCGCCTTCTAAAACCCCCGCGCTGGATACCTACACCAGCAATCTGACGCAGCGTGCGCGTGAAGGCAAGATCGATCCGGTGATCGGCCGTGAGGGCGAGATTCGCCAAACGATCGACATCCTGATGCGCCGCCGGCAGAACAATCCGATCATGACGGGCGAGGCGGGCGTCGGTAAAACGGCGGTGGTCGAAGGCCTCGCGCTGCGCATCGCGGCCGACGACGTGCCCGCACCGCTGAAAGGAGTCGCGTTGCACGTGCTCGATATGGGGCTGCTGCAAGCCGGCGCAAGCGTCAAAGGCGAGTTCGAGAACCGCCTGAAGAACGTGATCGACGAGGTGAAGAAGAGCCCGCATCCGATCATTCTGTTTATCGACGAAGCGCATACGATCATCGGCGCCGGCGGCCAGGCCGGGCAGAACGACGCGGCGAATCTGCTGAAGCCCGCTTTGGCGCGCGGCGAATTGCGCACCATCGCGGCGACTACGTGGGGCGAATACAAGAAGTACTTCGAGAAAGATGCGGCGCTGGCGCGGCGTTTCCAGGTTGTAAAGATCGAAGAGCCGAGCGAGACGCTCGCGGCGGCGATGTTGCGCGGCATGGCCGCGTTGATGGAAAAGCACTTCAATGTCCGCGTGCTGGACGATGCGATCACCGAAGCAGTGCGTCTGTCGCATCGCTACATCAGCGGCCGTCAACTGCCGGACAAAGCGATCAGCGTGCTCGACACCGCCTGCGCGAAAGTCGCGCTCGCGCATAGTTCGACACCTGCCGCGATCGACGACACGAAGAAGCGACTCGAACGCATCGACGCCGAAATCGCCGCGCTGGAACGCGAAGTGGCGAGCGGTGCGTTGCACGACGAGCGGCTCGCGGACCTGCGCAGCCTGCGTGAAGAAGACGTGAAAGACCTGGCCGTTGACGAAGCGCGCTACGACAAGGAGCGCGCATTGGTGACGGAGATCGTCGGCTTGCGTGCGGAAATCGACGCCGCGCGCGTAAGTAGTGCAGACGCCGCGCAGGCCGACAAGGCTCAGCAGGCGCGCGAAACGCTGGCCACGCGTGTTGCGGAATTACATGCATTGCAGGGCGGCCAGCCGATGGTCCCATTGCAGGTCGACGGCCACGTGGTCGCCGAAATCGTCGCTTCATGGACCGGCATTCCGCTCGGCCGCATGATCAAGGACGAAATCCAGACCGTGCTGAATCTGCAGCCGTTGCTGGCCGCTCGCGTGATCGGGCAGGACCATGCGCTCGATGCGATCGCGCAGCGCGTGCGCACCGCCAGCGCGAGTCTCGAAGATCCGAACAAACCGCGTGGCGTGTTCATGTTCGTCGGACCGTCGGGTGTCGGCAAGACCGAAACCGCGCTGGCACTCGCCGACGTGCTGTACGGCGGCGAACGCAAGATGGTCACGATCAACATGAGCGAGTATCAGGAGGCGCACAGCGTGTCGGGCCTGAAGGGTTCGCCGCCGGGCTACGTCGGTTACGGCGAGGGCGGTGTGCTGACCGAAGCGGTGCGTCGCAATCCGTATTCGGTAGTGCTGCTCGACGAGGTGGAAAAGGCACACCCGGACGTGCTGGAAATGTTCTTCCAGGTATTCGATAAGGGCACGATGGACGACGCCGAAGGGCGCGAGATCGATTTCCGCAACACGCTGATCATTCTGACCTCGAACGTCGGCTCGCAGGCGGTGATGCAGGCATGCCTGAACAAGAGCGCCGAAGAACTGCCCGATCCGGACGAACTCGCGGAGACGTTGCGCCCGCAACTGTACAAGACGTTCAAGCCGGCGTTCCTCGGCCGTATGAAAGTGGTGCCGTACTATCCGATCTCCGACGACGTGCTGGCCGAAATTATCGACTTGAAGCTGGAGCGGATTCGCCGCCGCATCGAATCGAATCACAAAGCGGTGTTCGAGTGGGATGAGTCGCTCGTCGACGCTGTGCTGGCGCGCTGCACCGAAGTGGATTCCGGCGCGCGCAATGTGGACCACATTCTGAACGGCACGCTATTGCCCGAAGTCGCGCAGCAGATGCTCGAGCGTATTGCCAACGGCACCGCGATCGAACGCATCGCGGTCCGTGCGAGCGAGGCGGGCGAGTTCGAATACACGGTTGCGTGAACAGGCAAGTCCCCGCCTGCCTGCCAATCTGTTTTAATGCCGTACCGGAACCTTATTGCTTTCTGTCATGCCGACTAATCTGAACACGCTGCTGGCGCCGATCAGCGAAGCCTCGCCTTGTGGCGACGACCTGCTGTTTTCGGCGGATTTCGACGCGATTCAGCACGCGCGCCGATTCGAAGACCCGTCGCTGGATCAAGGCGAATGGGTCACGGATATCAAGGAGGCCGACTGGCCATTCGTGGTCGAACGCTCCAGCAACCTGCTGCAGACGCAGACCAAGGACCTGCGCCTCGCTGTCTGGCTCACCGAGGCGTTGGCCATCGAAGAGGGCGTGACCGGTCTCACGCAAGGGTATGCGCTGCTGACGGGGTTGTGCGAAAAGTACTGGGATCACGTGCACCCGTTGCCGGAAGGCGACGACACCGAGTATCGCCTCGGCAACGTCGCGTGGCTGATGGGGCGCACCGGTGATCTGCTGCGGGCGATGCCGCTCACGTCGTCGCAAGGCAGCTCGTACAGTACGATCGATTGGGACGTGGCCACGCACGTCGCGCAAGCGGTCAAGCGCGATCCGGATCACGCCGACGACATCGCGCGCGGCAAGCCTTCCATCGAGCAGATCGAGGCGTCGAAACGCGCCACGCCGCCGGCGTTCTATTCGACCCTGCTGGTGGATCTGAAAGCATTCGAAGCGGCAATGCTCGCACTCGAACAGCAACTGGACCAGCGCGCGGCCGATTCAGCACCGAGTTTCCGTCAGGCGAAAGATGCGTACGAGAGCGTCTACCGGTTGGCGGAACGCTTTGCACGCGAACTGGGCGTCAGCGCTGAAGCGTCGCCGCCGAAAGCGCCGAAGCCGGAAGAACACGAACGCGCCGAGCCTACCTTCAAGACTTCACCGCAACGCGAGGAACCCGTGTTGACGACCATGCCGACCACGATCAGCCCGATTGCAGGAATCCAGAGCCGCGCGCAAGCCGTCGCGCAGTTGCGTGCCGTGGCCAAGTTCTTTCGCAGCACCGAGCCGCATAATCCGGCTGCTTACCTTGCGGACAAGGCGGCGGAGTGCGCGGATATGCCTTTGCATCAGTGGTTGTCGTCGGTGGTGAAGGACGATGGGTCGCTCGCGCATATTCGCGAGTTGTTGGGCGTGAAGCCCGAGGAAAACAGCTAGAACTTCCTTGAACACAAGCAAAAAAGCCAGGCATCGAAATCGGTGCCAGGCTTTTTCAATTCATAAGGTCAAGCAAGCAGCAACTCAAGACCCCGCGCGAAACTCAATACGCCGATTACGCGCCCGCCCGTCGGTCGTATCGTTCGATGCGATCGGCTGATCCGGACCAACCCCTGTGGTCGTCATCTGCTCGGGCGGAATGCCTCTCGCGACCAGATAACCCTTCACCGCATCCGCACGCGCCTGGCTCAGCGCGATATTCGAGGTGCGATTGCCCGAGTTGTCGGTATGGCCGATGATCGCCACCGTCTTCGTCTGCATCTTCGACAACACGGCCGCCATCTGATCGAGAATCGCGCGGCCTTGCGGCGTAAGTGTCGCGCTGCCCGTCTCGAACTCGATTGTGCGATTCGCCAGCGTCTGGTCGAGCAGGCCCTGTTCCGATGCGCTCACGCGCAGGCCGTTCTTGATCGTGTAGGTCGGATTCAGCGCGTTCGCCATATCGCTTGCGAGTTGCTGGCGCTGCGATTCGTTATGCACCTCGCCCTTCACGTCGATCTGCGTGCCGTCGATCTTCAACTGGCCTTTGCTGATCTGCTTCAACTGCGGGCCGATCAGCTTTTGTACGTTGGCGGACCAGTTCGGCGGCGTCGCAACGTCGGCGACTTCGATCTGATCGACCACGTTGGCCGCGCCGTAGGTGTCGCGCAGACGTGCGAGCACGGCCGCTTTGGTCGCTTCATCCGGCACCTTTCCGCCCACCACCACCTGGCCCGGCGTTGCATTGGCGGGCGGCGGCGCTGCGCTGATCGCACCGGTGCCGCCGCCCGTCGTACCGCTGGCGAGGCCGGCCGTGCTGACCGCAGGACCTGCAGTGCCCTGCTGAGCCGAAGAAGGCGCGGGCAGAACCGTCGTGCGAATCGCCATGCCGCTGTTGTCGACCGGCGTGACGCGTGCCGGGCCGTCGTTGTCGGCATGGGCGAGTGCGCAGACGAGAAGGCCCGCCAGCAGCGAGGCAATGCGCGTGTGTTTGCTCAACATCGTGTCACGCTCCCGTGAATGCTTCGCGGAACGTGTCGATGCTGACACGCAACGACAGTTGCGGTTGGTCGAGGTAGCTGACGAGCTTGCTGATGCCATGGTCGTTTTGTGCGTGTTCGTCGATCCACTCGGGATCGTCGATATCGATGTTGTGTGCCGCGTACGCCTGCGGATCGACCACGCTATGCAGCGTTTTGGCCGAGGCACCGTTAAAGCCGATGATGAGCCGTTCGCGCTCGGCAATCGTGCCGATAAAAATCGCCAGTTCGAAATCGGCCTGCGAGACGAACGGTGCGATCAGTTCGAGCCAGAAAGCGGCGACGAGCGAGCGATAGAACGGATCGTTCGGCAGCGGCAGTGTGAGCCCGCGTTCGAGATGCGACGAACCGCTTTGCATCACCGGACGCAGCAGCGAACCGAGCGCCAGCATCGCGCCACGCAAGCGCACCGGATGGCCGCTCGCAAGCAGCATCTGTTCGAGGCCGGAGAGGGTCTGATGCTCGACGAAGTCGTTGAAGGTGCCGTCGTGCGGATTGCCCGGACCGCCGCCGATTTCGATCGGCACTTGCGTTTCGCCGAGCGCGTGCAACGCGCCGGCTGGCTCGCTCACGCCGAGCAACGGCTTCATCTGCGAGGCGATACGCGACCACAGGCGCGCGAAGGCCAGCGGACTGTGCGCGAGGAACGTCAGCGGCTTTTCAACTTCCAGCGCGGTGGCGGCAAGAAACGGAAAGCGGCGCGACGATTGATCCTGGCTCGCCACCATATGCCCGGCGATCGCTAGCTTGCTGCGCGAGCCGAGGAACGCGAAGTGCATCGGCTTGGCGTTTTCGTAGACGATCTTCCAGCGCGGATCGTCAGTGAGCAACTCCATGGCCTCGGCGATCCAGCGGTCGAGCGTGGCCAGCAATTGCGGGTTATGCGCGCTTTTGACGAAGTCGCCGCGCGACGGGATCTTGCCGAAGTAGGCGATTTGCGCCTGCACGGTTTGCGTCATTGCGCACCTCCTGTGTTCGAAACCGCGGCGGCGGCCGTGGCCGGCCGTGCCGCTGGTGAGGCCGGTGCGACAGCGGGCACGGTGCCCGCTGTTCCTGTTGGTCCTGGCGCACCCGCGGCTGTCGCATTGACTGAATTCGCCGCGGCGCTCACGTCCGCTACCGACGACGGCAGCCGCAAGCCGCGCAGGCTTTGCTGTTGCGGTGCATCGCTGCTGGCGCCGCCCGAGGCCTGCGACGTGCTGATGATGCGCATGCTGACCGCCACCGTGACATTGCCTTGCGTCCACGACAGATCGAAGGTGCCATCCGGACGGCGTTTGCGTTGCGCCGAGTTGATCAGTTTCTCCAGACCGTAGCGGCCCGGCTCGTTGACCAGTTGCAGCGTGCGGCCGTCGAAGGTTGTGGCATTCAGTGTGGCGCCAGGCGAGCCCGACGGATTCGGCCACACGAAGTTGGTCCACTGCGGCGGCGTATTGCGGTAACGCATCTGCTGGCCGTCGATCGCGAGCGTGTATTCCGTGGTGCCGCTGCTTGGTTGCGGCAGGATCTGGAATACGGTCTGCGGTTCGGCCGAGCTTTGGCCACCCGAGGTCGCCGCGCCGCCGGCAAGCGGCGCCACCCAGCGCGCGAAACCGCTGGTGAAGTCGGGCGTCAGCGCGAGACCCATATCGCCCCATGTGCGCGAGGTCAGCGTGTCGCCGCGGCGCACCGCGAGCGGCCCGAGGGTGGTGCCGACGAACTTGGCGATCGCGCCGTCCGGCCCGAACACCTGGGCGATTTCGCCGGCGCCGGCTTCGACCTTCGCATCGCCTGCAAACGGATACTTGTTCGCGAGCGACCCCTGGAAGGTCTGGTAGACCTGCGCGTTCCACACCTTGTTGACTTCGACGCTGGCCGGCTGGATCACCACCGCATACGCTGCCATCAGCGGACGCACCAGCAGCGGTCGCAGCGCCTTGCGTTGCGAATCGGTGAGGCCCGTCAGCATCTGCTCGTCGACGTACTTCAGCGAATCGGCCAGTTCGGAGCCGCTGCCGTCGAGTGTCTGCTGCATCAGCTGACGCGCGCCCGGTCCCGGATCGCCCTGGTTCTTGATTACGTTAAAGCGCGTGCGGACCTTCGAGAGCGTGTCCATGTAGCCCTTCAACATCGAGCCGTTGTCGCCGGAGACGACGATGCGGCCCAATGCCGAGAACTCCTGGCCGATCGGGCCCATCGGCACTTCGACCGGATTGCCGTTGATGTCGATGTTGGCGTTCAACTGGCCGGTCGGCGCACGCGCGAACCAATTCTTGAACCAGCTGGTCATGCCGGTTTGCGCGCGCTTCAGGTTCGCGTTGAAGAGCGACGGGTTGTCCCACGAAGTCTGGTCATACGCGGTTTCGAGGACCTTGCGGATCGGCGAATCCTGCGGGTCGCCGAGACGGTTCATCGCATCCACCGCCTGACCGAAGCTGCCGAAGCTCTGCACGGCAATGCCTTGCATGAACTTCTGCCAGTGCATCGCGTACTCCGTTTTGTACATCGCCACGAGTGCTTTCTGGATCTGCTCGGGGCTGCCTTCGAGCGTCAGGTCGTCGTGCGCGGAGGTATTGAGCACCCAGTCCTTGGCCTGCAATTCCTTGGTGGCGGCATCGCGAATCGCCGGCTGCACGTACTGGAACCACGCTTCACGCGTGAAGGTGCCGGGAATCGCGTAGCTGCCGGCCACCAGCGCCGTATTGTTTTCGCCGACGATGCGCGCGATCGTCATCGGCGCGAAGCGGGTCGACGCACGCGCCTTGATTTCTTCGTAGACACGCTGACGAGCCGGCATGCCGCGCACCACGCGGCGCAGGTTTTCACGGGTCTGGTCGACGAGGCCGAGGTTCTGGTCGATCATCGGCCAGTCGTTGTCGGACACGCGCGACAGATAGAAGGTGATCATGCGCTCGGCGCTGCGGATCATCTCGTCGCGGGGCATGTTGCCGCGATTCGTTTCGAGCCAGCCGCGCCAGAAGCGGGCGACCTGATCAGTCAGGTGCGCGGTTTCCACGTGACGCTTGTCGCTCAGCATCAGGTAGGTCTTGAGCGCGTTGTACGCGTCTTCGACGTTGGTCGGCGACGCGTCGCTATACAGGCCACCCTGGCTGTTCGCCGCCATCGCCGTGTGTGCGGACACCGGAATCGCGGCGGCGTCCGGCGTGCGGTTCAGCGGCGCGAGCTGATCGGGGTGCGCATTGACGTCCTTCAGGAACGACGCGAGATTCTGCGAGACCGGGTCGAGCAGGATCTGGCGCACGCCGCTGTAATACTCGGTGAGCAAGTGCTGCTCGAGGCGGTCGCCCTGATACAGCCCGAGAGACACCGCCAGCGGCTTGTCGCGGCGGAATTGTTCGAGCTGGTCAATGCGGTCTTCCAGAATGTCCATGGCCTGCAAGCGCGATTGCAGGTCATTGCGGTTCTGCTGCAGGCGCACCACGTTGTCGAGGTCGGCCTTGACGTTGTCGGCGAGCTGCTCATTGCCGATCGTCGACCACGTCCAGCCGCCGAGCGCCAACGCGAGCACCGCGACGAAGCCGAAGAACGTGGCATAACGCATGCGCGTCTTGGCGGGACTGGCGAACTGCTTGACGGTCTGCCGGTCGGCGAAGATCACCTTGGAGAACAGATCGCGCAGGAAGAAGCCGTTCTTCGAGAACGCGCTATGCGGCTTGGGCAGACTGTCCGCGGAGAGGCCAAAGCGGTTGGCGATGCGCGTGGCGGCGGCGCTGTTGGTTTCGCCTTCCTGCAACGCGCTGGTGAAGTAGAAGCCGCGGAAAATCGGCTTGTGCTGGAACGGGTTGGTTTCGAACAGCGTGGCGAGGAACGCGCGCAACGCGGGCTTGATCGCCGAGAATTCGAGCGGGAAGCTCAACTGGCCCGGCGAGAGCTTGTTGCCGCGGTTGATCGACATCTGCGCGACGCTGATTTCTTTCAGGCCGTCATAGAGCTCTTCGAAGTGCTCGTCGAACAGACCCACCACGTCGCGCTTTTCGTCTGGCTCGTAGGGCAGGGTGGCGCCCCACACGCGGTCGTATTCGTGGCGGTCGCTGCCGCTGAAAAATTCGGTGAAGCCCGTGATCAGGTCGGCCTTGGTGAACATCACATACACCGGCGCGAACACTTCGAGCTTCTCGGTCAACTCCTGCACGCGCTGGCGCAGATTCTTCGCGAGATTGATCGCGAACTCGGGCTTGCTGCTGGTCAACTCGGCAATGCTCGCCGTGACGATGATGCCGTTGATCGGCGCCTTTGGCCGGAAGCGCTTGAGCAGGCCGAGGAAGCCGATCCATTCGGTGCGGTCTTCTTCGTGCACGGAATAGCGGCCGGCGGTGTCGAGCAGAATGCCTTCGGTCGTGAAGAACCAGTCGCAATTGCGCGTGCCGCCGATACCGTGAATCACGGCGTTGTTCTTGTCGGCGAAAGGAAATTGCAGACCGGAATTCAGCACGGCGCTGCTCTTGCCTGCGGCCGGGTTGCCGATCACGATGTACCAGGGCAATTCATACAGCGCCGAGCCGCCGGACATCTGACCGATCTTCGAGGTCTTGATCGTTTTCACCGCGTCGACGAGGCGTGTGCGCAGCACGTCGAGTTCGGCCTGGCGCGTGGGCGTTGGGGCGGGGCCGGTTTCGGTCTGTTTTTCGGCTTGCTGCTCGAGCATCTCGCCGAGCTTGTTGTTCGCGCGCCGTGCGCGCAGGCGGCGCACCACCCAGACCAGCAGCCATAGCGCGATCACCGCGCCGAGCACGATGGCAGGCCACATCAGGTCGATCTGCAAGGTATCGGCACCGATGAACAAAACAGCAGCGAGCGCGAGCAAGCCGATGATCGAGAGCGTGCGTGTATGGGTCAACACGTTAAGAATGCGTCGCATAAGCCGTTCAGGTCTTGGTGATGTGTGTTGTGGCGCGTGTGTAGCAAACAGCATGGCGCGAGCGCGGGCAAAGTCTGCCTGCGCCGCGTTTGAAACAATTCGAAAGCATATTCAGGCGAAGGTGAATGCGGCCGGATTGTTAAATCCGCCATGGAATGTTTCGCCGAGGGCGATGGGGCGAATGCCGTTATGCATGCGGCATTGCCGATTTTTGCCAGAAAATTTGCTTGAACGCCCCATTGCCAACCTCTTTATTGCCCACTTCGCCTTAATGACCACGCCCCAGGACGAAGCCGGGTTTGTGATATTCAACGTGCCCGAGATCCATCAATTTCCAACGGCCACCCCACGTCAGGCCGACCTGTTCGGCCGTCTGTCCGTATAACTGATAGCCTCGCATGGCCCAGGGATCTTTTTCTGAAATGACGAGCTTGCCGTCGCGCAAAAACGCATTGTCCGCGGCAAGACCGTATTGGTGATAGCTTTGAAACGCTGCGGCATTGGTGACGTTGCCCCCCATTTGCGCCAGGCGGTTTTGCCGCTCCGGACTGCGATAACCTTCCAGCAATGCCATTTCATACCCGTACTGCTCGTGCATGATTTTGTAAACGAGCAATAAACGCGTTCTGAAATCGGCGTCGAGCAAATTCCAGTCGCGGCTCGCGTCTTTCAGCGCGGGCCGAATCTGCTCCACTTCCTGCGTTGCAAATACCTCGGGCGGCAGCGGCGGCGGGGGCACGAGCTGTTCGCCATTCAATAACGCGGCAATTTTCTCGTCCGGTACCCGTGCAGTGTCATCGAATTGGAATAATTGCCGACCGCGTAAAGCCAATGCCACCAATGGCGGCGTCGCAAGAATACCTGTGGTGGTAAAAATCAGCAAGCGCCGCTTTGCCAGTAACTTTTGCATATCGACTGCAGTCGATTGCGAAATTTTTGCCGAACGTACTAATTGACCGCGAGCACGTGAAGCACCTTGAGATGCTCCGCGCATAACGCGGCCGTGAATGGCGAGTGCGGCGCCTAATAAAGAGGCGCGTACCGCCGGCAATAGCAGCATTGCGGCGATCACAACGGCGAAGGCGAAATAGGCGAGAAGTACTACGGCAATCAAAGTCGACCCCGGAAATTGGAAACAATTGTATTTTGTAATGCTTGCTCTTAGAATCAGGCCTGCTCGGAGAGGAGCCGGAACGGTATTATCACGGCGAAATAATCCAGGATTCAATGAGACAGTGAATGAATGCGCCGGAAAGTTCGAATTCCAAAGCCCCACCTAGCCTGTTATCCGATAAGGCTAAGGGCGCCGATGGCAATGGTTCGCGAATCCTCGCGAATCTGGAAGGCCGTGTCGAGCCGCCTGCCGATAAACCACGCCGGTCGAAAACGCCGCTCCTGCTGGTCGCCTTGCTGGTGATCGCGGCCGGCGGTTGGGGTGCGTGGCATATGCAGCAGCGTGTGCAGACGGAGTCGTTGGCGTCGGCCACGCCCGCCAACCCAGGGAAAGCTGCTGTGCCGGCGTCCGCCGCGAGCGGTGCTGCGCAGGTCACTGCGAAAGCGGAGGCGCCGGCTGCAGCGTCGTCGCAAGCGGCCACGATCGTTGCTGACGACAGCGACAGCAAGGCGCCAGCGGCCTCCGCGAGTGCGCCTGCAAGTGGCGATGAAAGCCGCTTATCGCGCGCCCTTGCCGATGGCGCTGAGCCGAGCAACGCGTCTACACCGGTTGCGTCCGCAGCGGCCGCGTCGGCGGTCACGGTGCCGGCGGCAAAGCACGCTAAGAGCTCGACGGCTGTCGCCAGCAATGCGAAACACGACACGACGGCGCACAGCAAGAAGGAAAGCGCGAGCGCAAGCAATCATCACGCGAGCGCGCCGACCGCGGTCGCTCAAACGAAGAAATCGCGTCCGACTGGTAATGCTTCGAAAGATGATTCGGATGCCGATCTATTGGCTGCGCTCGTGGCGCGCACCAAACCGGCCGACGCGAAAGCGGCAGACGGCAGCACGGCCACCAAGGTCAGCGCATCGGCTGCGCCTGGGAACGCCAAGCTGGCCGAACGCGTGAAAGAGTGCGGGCAACGCGGCTTCTTCGAAGACCAGTTGTGCCGCTGGCGCGTGTGCGATGGACATTGGGGTAAAGACCCGGCTTGTCCGGGGGCTGCGCCGCAGGCACGTCAGCCGTAAGTTCGCGTAATGCGCCGCTTGTCTTCGTGACTCGCGGCTACCAGGTCCATGGTCCGCGCGGCTGACCGCTGACGCTGGCGTATCTGATGCATCCGTCGTTCGCGACGCAGACGGTGGATGAATGGGTCGATGTGGATATGAGCTTCGGCGCCAATGACGGCAAGTCGACCGGTTACACCAGTTCCCCGCCGGCGGGTTTGCAGAAGATGACGGTGGTGAAACGCTTCGACAATCCGAGCTTTTTCAATTTCCACGTTGATCTGCTGACACGTCCGGTGCCGGTGACACTACCGAACTGACGTGGTGTTGCGGGCCTGCATGAAACCCGCCTCAAGCGGGATGGAGACCGCGCAACAACTGACGGACTCGCGACAGGTCCTGATTGACGTGTTCGGTCTGCTCGAATAACTCTGCGAGCCAGTCGACGAAGGCCCGCACGCGTGGGGACACCCGGCGGTTCTTCACATACGCGACGGAGACCGGCATCGGCACGGGTTTCCATTGCGGCAGTACTTCGCGCAACAGTCCTGAATCGAGGTAGGGCTGTGCCGCGATTCGCGCGGGCTGGATCAACCCCAGGCCTTGCAATCCGCAGGTGAGATAAGCCTGCTCGTCGCTGACTTTAACGAAGCCTCTGACCTTGACGTTTTGCGCTTCGCCGTCCACTTCGAAGTCGAAATCGACTTCGCGGCCGTTATGCGGCGACATGCAATTGACGGCGACGTGTCCGCGCAGATCGTCGAGGTCGACGGGCGTGCCATGTCGGGCCAGATAAGCCGGGCTTGCGCATGTCACGTGCTCGAGGGTGCCCAATTGCCGCGCGATCAGATTCGAGTCTGGCAATTCGCCTAGCTGGATACTGCAGTCGATGGCTTCCGAGATCAGGTCAACCGTGCGGTTGCTGATGCCGATGGCGAGATCGAGATTCGGATAGCGGGCGTGGAAGTCTTCCAGTGCTGGAAGGACGATGGTGCTTGCTACCGCGCCGGGCATTTCTATGCGCAGGCGGCCGGTCAGGTTATCCGTTGCGTGACGGAGGCTCGCTTCCATTTCGTCGATGTCGGCGAGGATCTGCGCGCAGCGTTCGTAGTAGGCTGCGCCTTCAGGGGTGATGCTCAGGCGCCGCGTCGTGCGGGTTAGGAGGGCGGTGCCTAGTAGGGCTTCCAGATTCTGGACGATGGTTGTCGCTGTCGCGCGAGGGATGTTGAGAGACTCCGCTGCGCGGGTGAAGCTGTTGGTGTCCACGATTCGGATGAATGTCCGCATTGCAGTTATTCTGTCAATCACGATGCAAACTCCTGTTGGTGAAATAAAGGTGTGGGTTTTGCCTGCGCGGCGCTTGTTTGTCAGTGTTCTTAGGGCTTTGGCCTTTCCTTGAATTGTTAGTGGTCTATTGGCGTTGCCCCTGTGCGGGGCGGCACCTACTTCTCTTTGCCGGCTGCAAAGAGAAGTAGGCAAGAGAAAGCAGCTCAAACCACTCCTGCTAAGTGGGGCCCGTGGTCTGCTGCGGGTAGTGGTGCATCTGGAATCTGTGTTCGTGCACCTGCATGCGCCAGTGACAAGGGCGTCATACTTCCGGCGGCGCTGCGCGCGCCGAAGAGTACTTCTTAAAACCGCCAGCTACGTTGGTCCTTGCGTTGGCGCTCTCGCGTTTAAGCCTTTGGGTTTGGGCTCTCGTGTTTTTCCGGCACCATGACTCGTTATTGCATCGCCACTGCCACCGCGAGTGATCGATCTTTATTTGAAGTGGGGTTCGCCTATGAGTGCGACGGCGCCTCGCCAAGGCGAAGCCGACGGCCCCCACAAACCTCAACCGAAGCCGCCGGTTTCCCATGCAAACCCGTCCGCGACGCACGCAGTGCGGAGTGGGAGCTGATGACACCTTTGTCACTAACGCGGAATGTGCGAGAACACGGATTCCAGATGCACCACTACCCGCAGCAGACTACGGGACCCGCTTAGCAGGAGTGGTTTGAGCTGCTTTCTCTTGCCTACTTCTCTTTGCAGCCGGCAAAGAGAAGTAGGTGCCGCCCCGCACAGGGGCAACACTAATAGACCACTAACAATTCAAGGAAAGGCCAAAGCCCTAAGAACACGGCCAATGCCGCCGCTAAAGGCAAAAAACCAAAATCACTTCCGTAAGGAATCCAGATCAACAACAAACCGATACTTAACATCACTCTTAAGCATCCGTTCATAAGCCTCATTAATCCCCTGCATAGGGATCACCTCAATATCCGAAGTAATCCCATGCTCGCCGCAAAAATCGAGCATTTCCTGCGTCTCAGCAATCCCACCAATCAACGACCCAGCCAGCCTGCGGCGCTTAAAGATCAGATTGAACACCTGCGGCGACGGATGGTCATGCTCCGGCGCCCCAACCAGCGTCATCGTCCCATCACGCTTCAGCAAATTCAAAAACGGATTCAAATCATGCTGCGCAGCCACAGTATTCAGAATGAAATCGAAGCTGTTAGCATGCGCGCCCATCTCTTCAGCATTCTTCGAAATGACAACCTCATGCGCACCAAGCCGCTTGGCATCTTCAATCTTCGACGGCGACGTCGTAAACAACACGACATGCGCACCCATCGCACGGGCCAGCTTCACGCCCATGTGACCGAGGCCGCCCAGGCCGACAATCCCGACCTTCTTGCCGGGACCGGCACCCCAAGTGCGCAGCGGCGAATACGTCGTGATACCCGCGCATAGCAACGGCGCCACACCCGCCGGGTCGAGATTCTCCGGCACGCGCAGCGTAAATGCCTCGTCCACCACCAGTTGCGTCGAATAGCCGCCGTAAGTGATCTGACCGTCAACCCGGTCCACACCGTTGTACGTGCCGACAAAACCGTTTTCGCAATACTGCTCGAGACCTTCCTCGCAACTTGCACATGTGCGGCACGAATCGACCAGGCATCCCACGCCCACCAGATCGCCTGCCTTGTACTTCGTCACGTCCGGGCCAACCGCCGTCACACGACCGACAATTTCATGGCCCGGCACCACCGGAAAAATCGTGTTCTTCCATTCGTTGCGTGCCTGATGCAAGTCGGAATGGCACACGCCGCAAAACAGGACTTCCATCTGCACGTCATGGGCGCGCAGTTCGCGGCGCTGAATTTCGAACGGAGCGAGCGGCGCGGTAGCGTCGGTCGCTGCATAGGCGTAAGTCGTGCTCATGGGTAACTCCAGCAAAGAGGGTGGTGTCGCAAGGCGCCGGCGATGGGCGACGCGCGTCGCCGATGCGGCCAAACCTTGTCATGAACCGGGATCAGGGCGCAGGCGGTGGTTGACGTATTCACCGAAACGGTGAGCAGGTAACCGAGCCCGGCGCAGCGTGGAAATAGATGATCCGGCAGGGTTCCCATAGTAGGGGCCGGGAGCGAACCGGGGAATACCTGAATGTCTTGAAGGTTTGCCTAAAACTCCTGGCGGTGAGCGCAGTAGGTCGTTTGGTGCTAAATTTCAAGCATTATTCTCTTGCACGTCACTATACCGTCATGTCAACCCGTTCCGTTGAACCCGTCCCGGCCGCTGGCGGCCCCGCCGATCCTGCCCAGCAGCGTCTGGTCGATTTGTTCGATTTGCTCGCGCCCAAACCGGGCGTGACGCGTTCGAGTTTCGAAGGTGTCAACCTGTTGCGCGCCAATAGTCCGATGCCGCGTATGCCCGTGATGTACGAGCCGAGCATCGTGATCGTCTGTCAGGGCCGCAAGCGCGGTTTTCTCGGCGATCAGGTGTTCCAGTACGACGCACAGCAATACCTGGTGCTGTCGGTGCCGCTGCCGTTCGAATGCGAAACCGAAGCGAGTCCGGAAGAGCCGTTCCTCGCGATCTCGGTGCGTGTCGATCTGACCATGGTGGCCGAGTTGCTGATGGCGCTGAACGAAACGCAGGGCGCTACGCAGAACGAGCCGCTCGGCATCTATTCGACGCCGCTGGACCCGGCCCTGTCCAACGCCGTGCAGCGTTTGATGGACGCGTTGGCCTCACCGCTCGATGCGCGGATTCTGGCGCCAGGCGTGGTCCGCGAAATCTGTTATCGCGTGTTGACGGGCGAGCAGGGCGATGCGATTCGCGCGGCGCTCACGCATCAGAATCATTTCGGCCGCATCGCCAAAGCGTTAAGGCGTATCCACGCCGATTATCAGGGGCAACTCGACGTCGATACGCTCGCCTCTGAAGCGGGCATGAGCCTCGCCGTTTTTCATGCGCAATTCAAGGCCGTGACGGCGACCTCGCCGATGCAGTACGTGAAGACCACGCGTTTGCATCACGCGCGTTTGCTGATGGCGCACGACGGTTTGAATGCCGGTGCGGCAGCGGCACGCGTCGGTTACGAAAGCGCGTCGCAATTCAGCCGCGAGTTCAAGCGTCTGTTCGGCCTGAGCCCGGTCGATGAAGTCAAGCGCATGCGCACCGTGTACGATGCACCGCCGCCGCCGCGCGTGGTCAGGCCGGTCCCGCGTTATGTGACCGCGGTATAAGCGCGTTCCCGGGAAGCGTTATAGCCCGCTAAACCAGTTGTACCCCTGGTCTTCCCAATAGCCGCCAGGGTTCGTGTTGGTCACGAAAATCGCCGCGATGTGCTTCGGATTCTTGAAGCCCAGTTTGGTCGGTACGCGCAGCTTCAGCGGGTAGCCGTATTTGGCCGGCAGCGGCGCGTCGCGGAAATCGAGCGTGAGCTGGGTTTGCGGATGCAAGGCTGTCGCCATGTCGAGGCTCGAGTAATAACGGTCCGCACATTTGAACCCGACATAGCGTGCGCTCAGATCGGCGCCGATGCGTTCGAGGAACGTGCGAAATGGCACGCCACGCCATTGCCCGATCGCGCTCCATCCTTCGATGCAGATGTGCCGCGTAATCTGTGAAACCTGGGGCAAGGCGCGCAGTTGATCGAGATTCCACGTGCGCTTGTCCGACACCAGACCGGACACTTCCAGTTGGTACGTCGAGCCGTCGATATCCGGCGCGTCGAACTCCGGATAGAACGCGTTGAAGGGGAACGGGTCGGTGATTTCTTTCGCCGAGTAGGTCGGCGCGAGCTTGTTGCGATCGAACAGCCACCCCTGCACGCGATCGTTCCAGCGCGACATGGCCCACAACACCTTGTCGACCGAATCTCCGTCCTGCATGTTGCAACCCGAGAGCATCGCCAGCGCACCGATCGAAAGCGACGAGCGCAGGAACAAGCGCCGTTGCAATCGTTCGATTTGCGGTTTGTGGTCGGCGAGGACAATGCGCGTGCCGCGCGCGTCTTTGCGTTCTGCGTCGCTCATGCTTCGCTCCTTTCGTGCGTGGACAGTCGGGCGCGGCCGGTCAACATCGGCAGCAACGTGCGCGGCACCAATAGCACCAGCGCCAGATGCACGACGACAAAACCCACCACGCCGGCCATCGCGACAAAATGCACGCGACGTGCGAAATCGAAACCACCGAACAGTGCGGTAAGCCACGAGAACTGCACTGGCTTCCAGATCGAAAGCCCCGACGCGACCAGCAGCACGCCAAGGAACAATACGAAGAGATAGAGCGCGCGCTGCACCGCGTTGTATTTGCCCGTATCGTGCGGCAGCTTGAACCGCATCGCTAATGCGGCATCGTGTACGACGTCGCGTGGATAGACAGGCAATAGCTTGCGACGAAAATGCCCACGCCCGATGCCATACGCCAGATACAGCAGGCCGTTAGCGCACAGCAGCCACATGGCCGCAAAGTGCCATGCAATCGAGCCGCCCAGCCAGCCACCTACGGTCGCCCACACCGGAAACTTGAACGGAAAGAAGGGCGACGCGTTATAGATCGCCCAGCCGCTCATCACCATGCAGACCATGGCAAACGCGTTGATCCAGTGCGTAATTCGTACGACGAATGGGTGGACGATGAAGCGCGCTTGCGGTTTGGGCATGGTGAGCGGTGATGAAACAAGGAAAAATCTGAAAGCCGCGTCATTGAGGCACGCGGCTGTTCGAGCAGCTAAAAAGGGCGAACGGTTGAAGAAACGCCGTATTACATCGGCGGCGTTACGCCGTGCTCACCTGCGGAGATGAAATTCGCCGCCATCGAGCCATCGGCTTCCTTATGGGCGAACAGCACGACCTTCGCGCCCGGCACCAACAGTGCGCGGTCACCCGGTTCGAGCGCGACGATAGGCACGTCTTGCGGAATCACGATTTTCTTTTCACCGTCCTTGTACTTGACCGTGATCGTGCGGCCGTTGCTGACCACGAGCGAGCCCACCGTGCCGTTGGTCATCGTGCTGTTCGAGCCGAGGTCCCACGGGCGGTGACCTTCGCCGGAGCCACGCATGCTGGCCGGGAATACGTGCACTTCGAGCGCCTTCAGCGAGCCGTCGGGCTGCGGGATCGCGGCGGTGCCGACATAGCTGTCCGGCTTGATGTCGTTCACGTCGGCAATCGTCACGCCGCGAATCGGCGTGTCTTTGGCGAGTTTCACGTCGACGTCTTTGCCGTCGCGCGTGTGGACTTTCAGCACGTCGCCCGAGAGCGCGGTCACGGTGCCACGCACGCCGGTGGGCGCGGCGCTCTGAGCTTGCGCGACGGATCCTGCTGCGAACAATGAGGCGGCGACGAGCGCGGGGGCAACGAAGGCGCGCATCGCATTAGCGGAGACAATCTTCATGAGTCTGCTCTGGGTGGGTGAAAGATAGCGTCAGGTTAGGCGCGCGATCGGCTCCGCCAAGTGACAGACGGATGACAAAAACGTCATGAACGGCGCGCCGCGGCCACGTAGAATGGCCGCCATATCCACGTCCACATTCATGACCCACGCCCACGGCGGCGCTCGGGGTCGGAAACCAGGCATCATGAGCATCCTCGTCATCGAAGACGACCCGAAAACCGGCGACTACCTGAAGAAAGGCCTGCGCGAAAGCGGCTACGCGGTCGACCTTGCGCGCACCGGCACCGATGGGCTGCACATGGCGCTCGAGCACGCGTATGACCTCGTGGTGCTGGACGTGATGCTGCCCGGTATCGACGGTTGGGAAATCATGCGTGCGCTGCGGGCGCGGCGCGATCTGCCTGTCATTTTTCTGACCGCGCGCGATCACGTCAGCGACCGCATTCGCGGCCTCGAACTCGGGGCCGACGATTACCTCGTCAAGCCGTTCTCGTTCACCGAACTGGTGTTGCGCATCCGCACGCTGTTGCGCCGCGGCGTGATCCGCGAGAGCGATGTGTTCGAGATCGCCGACCTCAAGCTCGACGTCCTGCGCCGCAAGGTGACGCGCGAAGGCGTCGAGATTCCGCTGACCAATAAGGAATTCATGCTGTTGCATCTGCTGGTGCGCCGCCAGGGCGAGGCGTTGTCGCGTACGCAGATCGCCTCGGAGGTGTGGGATATGAACTTCGACAGCGACACCAATGTGGTCGATGTGGCGATCAAACGGCTGCGCGCAAAGATCGATCATCCGTTTGAAAAGAAGCTGATTCATACGGTGCGCAGCATCGGCTACACATTCGGCGACGGCGCATGAAACTGTGGACCGAACGTTCGTTGACGGCTCGCACCACGGTGCTGTTCGCCTCGATCGCGTGCGTGGTGATCGGCACGTTGGGCATGTATTTCTACCACTCCGCCGAGCTGTCGTTGCAGCGCCGCGCGGACGTGGTGCTCACCGGCCGTGTCGAGCATTTCAGCCGCATCGTGCACGATCTCTATTCGGTTAGCGAATTGAAGAGCCGGCCTTTGCTGTTCGAGAGCATGCTCGGTGCGGAGCAAGACGTGCTGCTGTTTCGCCGTCCGGGCGAAGCGCCGTTTATCGACGTGAATCCCGGCAATGTCGCGGTGCCTGCCCTGCAGGCTAGCACCGCGGACCACTTGCCGACACTCTCGGATATCCGCCAGACCCTGCTGCCGGACGGCGTGCCGGTTCATTGGGCGATCGCTACCGTCAAAGCGCGTGAGGATGGCAGCGAAGTCGAAGTGATTGCCGCGCATCCGATGACCCAGGAAGTGCGGATGCTGGCCGCCTACCGCAATCGCATCGTGCTGGCCACGCTGACCGGCATGCTGGCTGCCACGCTGCTTGCCTATTACGTGCTGCGCCGCGCGTTGCGGCTGGTGCGCGAAATCGCCACGCGGGCGGCGCAGATCAGTCCGGCGAGTTTATCGGTGCGGCTCGACAGTGAGGCTGCGCCAGTCGAACTACGCCAGCTCACGCACGCCTTCAACGCCATGCTCGACCGTCTTGCCGATGGCTACCAGCGCCTCTCGCAGTTCTCCGCCGATCTGGCGCATGAAATTCGCACGCCGGTGGGCGCCTTGATCGGCCAGACCCAGGTGACGCTCGCGAAACCGCGCGATGCCGACGAGTATCAGCAACTGCTCGAATCGAATCTCGAGGAGCTGAGCCGCTTGAGCCACATCGCGGAGAACATTCTGTTTCTCGCGCATGCGGACCATGCGGCGCTGTCCATCGACCGTGAGCCGGTCGATCTGCGCGATGAACTCGTCAGGATCGCAGACTATTTCGAAGGCCTCGCCGACGAACGCGGCATGCACTTTACCGTCGAGGCTCGGGGCGTGGCGTCGGCCAATCCGATGCTATGCCGGCGAGCGATCAACAATCTCGTCGTCAATGCGGTGCGATACGGCGCGAGCGATACGGTGGTGCGCTTGAGCGGCACGCAGGACGAGCAGGGCGCGACTGTGGTGGTGGAAAACGACGGTGCGCCGATTCCTGGCGAGCAACTGGACCGCCTGTTCGATCGCTTCTACCGCGGGGATGCGGCGCGCAGCGAGTTCACCGAATCGAGCGGGCTGGGGCTCGCGATCGTCAAGGCGATCATGCATCTGCACGGCGGCACGGCGCGCGTGGTGTGTCCGGTGCCGGGCGTGGTGCGCTTCGAATTGCGCTTTCCGGGCGCTTAACTGGTTGTTTGCGTGGCGGAGGTCGTCTCCGGCGCATGGCAGCACACGCAGAGCTTGTTGCCATCGTCATCGCGAAACTTAAGCCGCACTCCTGGCGTTTCCATCAGCACGTCATAAAAGCCGAACGCGCGCTCGAAATCCGTAATGCCGACGAATACGTGGGAAAGCATCAGTGTCGCTCCTCGTTTGCATTGCCGGCCGATCCAGGCCGGGCCGGATGCATCAAACTTTCTTCAGATACTCAGCCTTCAGCATGAAGTTGCCTGCGTCCATCTTGCAGTCCACTTCGTGATCGCCGCCGACCAGACGAATGCTTTTCACCTTGGTGCCCATTTTCAGCGTGATCGACGAGCCTTTCACTTTCAGGTCCTTGATCAGCACCACGGCGTCACCGTCGGCGAGCGGGTTGCCGTTGGCGTCCTTGACGACGCGTTCGTCGGTCTCGTCCGCGCTTTGGGTAGCGCTCATCGGCCACTCGTGTGCGCAATCCGGGCAGACATAATTCTCGCCATCCGGGTAAGTATTTTCCATTGCACATTGCGGGCAAGCGGGAATTGTCGACATGATTTTCTTTCCAGACCGCGACTTGGCGCGGAAAACTTCAGGGCCGGGGAGTATAGCGGACGCGCACCGGGCCGCCTGCATCCGGCACGCCGGATACTGTTGCAGCGCAAACCGGTAATAGCGATACCGGGATGATCGCGCAACTGGTTGCGGCGGCGCGCGCCGGATACGATGAAACACCTCATTTTAACCGTCGGGAAAACCGCTATGAAACGCTTCCACATTGCTTTGGCCGTTACGAGCCTCGAGGCTTCCATCGACGATTACAGCGCCCGTCTCGGCCAGCCGCCCACGGCCGTGGTGCCGGGCCGTTACGCGATGTGGCGAACCGAGCTGCTCAACTTTTCGATCAACGAGATGCCGGATAACGGTGGGCAGCTTCGGCACGTCGGCTTCGAGGACGATTCAGTAGAAGGTTACTCGAGCAGCAAGGATGTAAACGGCCTCGAATGGGAGCTGTTTTCGGTGGAAGAGCAGGATCGGCGGATCGTCAGCACTTACGGCGAGGCGGTACGAACCGGCAAAGGCTGACATGCTTTTCTGCGCGGATGCAACCTGAATGCCTGTGCCTGATGCTGCCTGGCGCGACCCGATGTGCCCCCATGCTCTTCGGCACAGCTTCACGACCGCCGCCCTATACTTGCTAAGGTGCTTGACGAGCCGATGCCTTTCACAGCGCTTTGCCGGCCTGGCAAAGCGGATCCATTGTCCTCACTTCACCCAGGGAGTCGCGCCATGGTCAAACTCGCTCTGTACGTTCGTCTTGAAGCCAAACCCGGCAAGGAACAGGATGTCGAGGCCTTTCTGCTGAGCGGCTTGCCGCTCGTCGAGGAGGAGCCTGCTACCAGCGCCTGGTTCGGTCTCAAGCTTGGACCGACCACCTATGCCATTTTCGACGCTTTCCCCGACGAAGCTGGCCGCGAGGCGCATCTGAACGGCAAGGTGGCCGCTGCGCTAATGGCGAAGGCCGGCGAGCTATTCGCCACGCCGCCCAGCATCCACAAACTCGATGTGCTGGCATCCAAACTGCCAGGCTGATTGAGCTGCCAATCCGCTGACACGGCGCGGCCTTTTCAACAATCGAATTACACCGTACCAACGTGCGAGGCGGTCGGGCGTCAGTCGCTCGACGCGTCCGCAGACGGACGGTTCGCGTAGTGCGCGTGCTTTTCCTCATACATCAGCAGATCGGCGCGTTGCACACCGGCTTCGAGACGGTCGCCGCGCTGGCACGTCGCCGCACCCATCGAAAGACTCAGCACAGAGCCCGGATAAAACTGGTTGTTCAGATCGACCAGCTGGCGGATCGCATCGACCATTGCGGCGCCGCCACGCTCGTCGGTGTCCGGCATCAGGATCGCGAACTCGTCGCCGCCGATGCGCGCCGCGTGAAACGGCGCGTCCGTCGCTTTGGCGAGAACTTCGCCGGCGCGCCGTAACAGCGCGTCACCGGCCGCGTGGCCGAGCTGGTCGTTCACGCGTTTGAGGCCGTTCAGATCGGCCATGATGATCGTCACCGGCCACGGACCCTTGCGCTCGAGCCGGTTCAGTTCATCCACGTAAAAGGAGCGGTTGCGCAGCTTGGTCAGCACGTCATGCTTGCCGAGGAACTCCAGGTAAGCTTCGGCCTTTTTGCGCGCCGTAATATCGGTGAGGGCCACCAGCACCAGGTCCCAATTCTTTTCATGACCCGGCAGTATGGAGAACTGCAGGTGCACGTGCACCTCGTTGCCGTCGAGGGAATAATTGAGCACCTCGCGCTGCTGGAACAGCTTGCCGTCCCATAGATCGATCAACTGCTCGCGGAAATGCGGCCGCATGTCGTCGCGGAAGACGTCGGGCAGGCGCGCCAGCAGCGTTTTTTTGTCTTTTGCCACGAACATGTCGAGCGTGTGCTGGTTCACGTCGAGCACGTGGATTTCCTGCATGCAGCGCTCGACAAACTCGGGATGCACGTCAGTAAACACGCGGAAATCGCTGATGCCGGCGGAGCGCGCGTCGTCGAGCAGACGCTTGACCGAGCTGAAATCTTCCACCCACAACGAGACCGGCGAATATTCGAACAGGCCGCGCACATACTGTTCGGCAAGCGTCACGCGATGCCGCGCGCCTTCGAGTTCGGTAATGTCTTCGACGGACACGAGCACGCGGTCCCAGCGTTCTTCATGGCCGGGCAGCACGGCGCCCTTGAGCAGCACGTCGAGGCGCCGTCCGCCGAGCGTGTAGTTGACCGTCTGGCTCGTGAAATGCGCCTGGCCGGCCCACAACTGGCATAGCTCTTCGAGGTGAGTCTTGAGCATGTCGTCGCGGAACACGGAAGCGAGATTGCTGGTGAGCGCCTCGAAGTCGGCGGCCTCGAATTGCGCCAGCGTCTTCTGATTGACCTTGATGACGCGGATGCTGTGCGCGCATTCGGCGACAAGGGCCGGATATTCGACGAAATGGGCGCGCAGATCCGTCACCCCTTGGGCCCGCCAGGCGTCGAATAGCGCCCGCACGCCGCTGAAGTCCTCGAGCCAGAGCGAGACGGGCGCGAGTTCGAACATTTCGGAATCGTCCCCCGAGGGGGCTTCCTGCGGGGCGTCGTTGGCAGGCGCTGAGCCGCGTGGCAGGGTGTCCAGCATGAGATTCCCGTGGTCGGAGTTCCGGCTATTCTAAAGCGGCTTCGGTTCGGCTTAAAAGAAAGACGCATGACGCATCCTGTCCGCGCCGGTCCATTCACGAAGATAACGGCGTGGTTCGGATGAGACTTTAGGCTGCACGGCAGCAGGTTTGCAACCGGGCCTTTTGATTGAGGCCGCCCGTGATCGCACGCCAGCAGGGCCACGGGAGGCTTGTTACACTCACTCGTCGCATCCTCCGTCCGTCACCGCCTTAAGAAAAAACGTCCGCCATGAAGCCATCCCTGCTGGTTCTGATCCCCTTGAAAGACGCAAGTCGCGCCAGCGTCGAGACCGCTTTCCACGTCGTCTATGCACCCGATGCCAGCCAACGGGCCGCCGCGATCGCCACGCACGGCGAGACGATCCGTGCCGTGCTGACCAACGGCACGACCGGGCTGACCGCCGCGGAAATCGACCGGATGCCACAACTCGAGTTTGTCAGCGCGCTCGGCGCCGGCTACGAAAACCTCGCTGTCGACCACGCCCGTTCGCGCGACATCGTGCTGGTCAATGGCGCGGGCACCAACGATCACTGCGTGGCCGATCACGCGTTCGCCTTACTGCTTGCGGTGGTGCGCGACGTGCCGCAACTCGATCAGGCCACCCGCAAGGGCGCCTGGCGCGACACGTTGCCGATGCACCCGAACGTTTCCGGCAAGCGGCTCGGCATCGTCGGGCTCGGCAATATCGGCGAGAAGGTCGCGCGGCGTGGCGGCGGGTTCGATATGGAAATCGGCTACCACAACCGCAAACCGCGCGAAGGCTCGCCGCTGCGTTATTTCGACAACGTGCAAGGTTTGGCGAAGTGGTGCGACTTTCTGGTGGTGGCGACGCCCGGCGGCGGCGGTACGCGTCATCTGATTAACAAGGCGGTGCTGGACGCACTCGGGCCGGACGGTTTCGTGGTCAACGTCTCTCGCGGCAGCGTGGTGGATACCGCTGCTTTAGCGGATGCGCTTGCCGCCGGCACGATCGCCGGCGCGGGTCTCGACGTCTACGAGGGCGAGCCGCATCCGCCCGAAGCCTTGCTGACGCTGCGCAACGTAGTCCTGACGCCGCATGTGGGCGGCCGCTCGCCGGAGGCGATCGCGGCTTCGGTCGACAATTTCCTGACCAACGCCAGACGCCATTTTGCGGGCGACGCGGTGTTGACGCCGATCTGACATTTGAAGGCAAACTGAAACCATCAGCCCAGCGGATAGTTTCTCTCGAAAATCGCGATTTCCCTTGTAGGCTCGTGGCGAATAGGATGGTCGGTATCGAATCCACATCGCTTCGACACAGCCGGAGCCGCGACGGAGATCCCGCATGGAACACCACGCCCGCACGCAGGACGAACGGCTGGAGATCAAGACCACCACTTGCTACATGTGCGCCTGCCGCTGCGGCATCCGCGTGCATCTGCGTGAAGGCGAGGTGCGCTATATCGACGGCAACCCCGAGCATCCGCTGAACCAGGGGGTGATCTGTGCGAAGGGCGCCTCGGGCATCATGAAGCAGTACTCGCCCGCGCGCCTGACCCAGCCGTTGATGCGCAAGGCAGGCGCGGAGCGGGGCAGTGCGCAGTTCGAGCCGGTGTCGTGGGAGGTCGCGTTCGACGTGCTCGAAAAGCGCCTCGCCGCGATTCGCGCCACCGATCCGAAGAAATTCGCGCTGTTCACCGGGCGCGACCAGATGCAGGCGCTTACCGGCCTCTTCGCCAAACAGTTCGGCACGCCTAATTACGCGGCGCATGGCGGCTTCTGCTCGGCCAACATGGCCGCCGGAATGATCTATACGATCGGCGGCTCGTTCTGGGAGTTCGGCGGCCCCGATCTCGACAGCGCCAAACTTTTCTTCATGATCGGCACGGCGGAAGATCATCATTCGAATCCGCTCAAAATCGCTATTTCGAAGTTCAAACGCGCGGGTGGGCGGTTCATCGCGATCAATCCGATCCGTACCGGCTATGCGGCGATTGCCGACGAATGGGTGCCCATCAAACCCGGCACCGATGGCGCGCTGTTCATGGCCTTTCTGCACGAACTGATCGCGGCCGACGCCTGGGATCACGAGTTCGTGCAGCGTTATACGAATGCGGCGGAGCTTGTCGATCTCGACGAAACCAGCGAAAACTTCGGCCTGTTCGTGCGCGATCCGGATAGACCGGTTGGCAATCCTCTGTTTCCGCAGAACCATCTCTGGTGGGACGCCGCAGCCGCGCGCGCCGTGCCGCACCATGCACCCGGTGTGACGCCCGCGCTCGACGGCCGCTATACGCTCGCGGACGGCACGCCGGTCACGCCGTCGTTCGCCTTGCTGCGCGAACGCGTGGCCGACTGTACGCCGGAGTGGGCCGCCGAGATCACCGGCATTGCCGCGGACACAATTCGCCGCCTCGCCGGTGAAATGATCCAGACCAGCCGCGACCACCGGATCACGCTGCCGATCCAATGGACCGACGCGTGGGGCGAGACGCACGAGACCGTCACCGGCAATCCGGTCGCTTTTCACGCGATGCGCGGGCTGGCCGCGCATTCCAACGGCTTCCAGTCGATCCGCGCGCTGGCGGTGCTGATGTCGCTAATGGGCACGATCGACTGCCCAGGCGGCTTTCGTCATAAGTCGCCATTTCCTCGCGCGGTGCCGCCATCGGCGAAACCGCCGAACAGTCCGGACGCCGTCAAGCCGAACACGCCGCTCGCCACCGGTCCGCTCGGCTGGCCCGCCGCGCCTGAAGACCTGTTCATCGACGAACACGGCGGTCCGGTTCGCATCGACAAGGCCTTCTCCTGGGAATATCCGCTGGCCGTGCACGGCGTGATGCATAGCGTGATCACCAATGCCTGGCGTGGCGATCCCTATCCCATCGACACGCTGCTGATTTTCATGGCTAACATGGCCTGGAATTCGTCGATGAACACGATGAAGGTGCGCGAGATGCTCGCCGACAAGCACGCGAACGGCGAGTACAAGATTCCGTTTCTCGTGGTGTGCGACGCGTTCCAGTCGGAGATGACCGCATTCGCCGATCTGATCCTGCCGGACACGACCTATCTCGAGCGGCACGACGCGATGTCGATGCTCGACCGGCCGATCTCCGAATTCGACGGTCCCGTGGATTCCGTGCGCGTGCCGGTCGTGCCGCCGACGGGTCAATGCAAGCCGTTTCAGGAAGTGCTGATCGAACTCGCTTCGCGCCTCAAGTTTCCCGCCTTCACGACGGCTGAAGGCACGCGCCGCTTTCGGGACTATCCCGACTTCATCGTCAATCACACGACGACGCCCGCTTCCGGCGTGGGCTTTCTGATCGGCTGGCGCGGCAAGGACGGCGACAAGGCGTTGGTGGGCGAGCCGAATCCGCAGCAGTGGGAACAGTATGCAAAGAACAACTGCGTGTTCCATTACCGCTTGCCGGAGACGCTCCAATACATGCGCAACTGCAACGGACCGTATCTCGACTGGGCGGTGAAAAACGGCTTCCGTAAATTCAACGAGCCGATCCTGATCCAGTTGTACTCCGACGTCATGCAGAAGTTCAGGCTCGCCGCGCAAGGCCGCAGGAGCGGCAGGCAACCGCCGGAGCATCTGCGGGCGCGGGTCGAAAAGTATTTCGATCCGCTGCCGTTCTGGTATGCGCCGCTCGAAAGCGATTCCACCGATCTCACGCGTTTTCCGCTGGCCGCGGTGACGCAACGGCCCATGGCGATGTATCACTCGTGGGATTCGCAGAATGCGTGGCTGCGGCAGATTCATGGCGAGAACTATCTCTACATGAATCCGCTGATGGCGGCCGAAAACGGCATTGCCGACGGTAGCTGGATCTATGCCGAATCGCAATGGGGCCGGGTGCGCTGCATGGCGCGCTTTAGCGAGACCGTCGAGCCGGGGACAGTGTGGACCTGGAATGCGATCGGCAAGGCGTCGGGCGCATGGAACCTCGGCGCGGACGCGAACGAATCGCAGCGCGGCTTCCTGCTCAATCACCTCATCACCGACGAGTTGCCCGGTCGCGACGAAGCCGCCGCGCGTCTTTCGAATTCGGACCCGGTGACAGGCCAGGCCGCGTGGTACGACGTGCGCGTGCGCGTCTATCCCGCGGAAGCGGACGCGCGTCATACGCTGCCGCAGTTCGGTGCGATGCCCGCGTTGCCGGGATCGAACGGGGTGATATCGCGGGTCGTGCAGACCTATTTCGCGGGGCGCGGCGAATTCGCGGCACGGCTGCGTGGTGCGGTGGGGCGCAAGTGATGCAGGAATCGCAGGATTCGCACGCGAGCAATGCGAAACCCGGGCACCGCAGAACGGCGGGCAACGCGCGAATAACGCAGTAAAGCAGCAAGGAGCCTTTAATGACTCAGATGGCGTTAGTGATCGACCTGAACGTGTGCGTGGGGTGCCAGGCTTGCGTGACGAGCTGCAAGGAGTGGAATACGTCGGGCGAGTCGGGCAGTCTGGCCGATCTCAATCCGTACGACGCGGATCCGTCCGGCACCTTCTTCAATCGCGTGCAGAGCTTCGAAGCCGGCAGCTTCCCGAACGCCGACACGATCCACTTCCCGAAGTCGTGCCTGCACTGCGAGGACCCGCCGTGCGTGCCGGTGTGTCCGACCGGCGCCAGCTACAAGCGCAAGGAAGACGGTCTCGTGCTGGTCGATTTCGACAAATGCATCGGCTGCAAATACTGCGCGTGGGCGTGTCCATATGGTGCGCGCGAACTCGATGAAGCGCGCAAGGAGATGACCAAGTGCACGCTGTGCGTCGATCGCATTCACGATGAAAACCTCTCCGAACGCGACCGGCAACCCGCGTGTGTGCTCGCGTGCCCGACTTCAGCGCGACTGTTCGGCGATATCCACGATCCGGAGTCGGTGGTGTCGAAGGCAATCAAAGAGCGGGGCGGTTATCAACTGATGCCTGAGTGGAACACCAAACCGGCGAACCACTATTTGCCGCGCATCACGACGTCGGCATCGGGTTGCGGCAGCGGCGCCTGCTCGTGCCAAGACACAGGTGTGGCCCTTGAGGCGCCCGAATCACTTGATGCGCAACTCGAACACGGCCAACTGCATCTTGCGTCGATGGCGACGCGTATCTAAAGGACCTCGCGATGAATCCGGCTTTTTCAGTGGTTTTTCTCACGACGTTGAGCGGCGCGGCACAGGGCCTGCTGATCGCGCTCGTCGGTGTGGAGACGGCTGCGCATCTGGGACTCGTCACCGCGCCCGCGGTTGGGTTCTATGTCACCGGTGCGGGCTTGTCGGTCGTGTTGGGTGGCCTCGGGCTGATCGCTTCGTTCTTCCATCTCGGGCATCCGGAGCGCGCATGGCGCGCGGTCGCGATGTGGCGTACGTCGTGGTTGTCGCGCGAATGTCTGTGCCTGCCGGCGTTTCTCGCCTGCGCGTTTTTCTACGGCGTCGCGCACGGGTTCGGCTCACCGTGGTCACTCGCGATAGGCTGGCTCGGCGTACTGGCGAGCGCCGCGCTGTTCGTCTGCTCGGCGATGATCTACGCATGCCTGCGCTTCCTGCAGGAATGGGCCACGCCGCTCACGCTGGTCAACTTCGTGCTGCTCGGTTGCGCGTCCGGCTTCACACTGGCGACGGCGCTGACCGCGTGGTTCGCGCCCGCGCTGACAGTGGGGCTCGCAATCTGTGCCTGCGTCCTGACACTCGCGGGCTGCGCGAGCCGCTCGGCATCGCTCGTGCGCAATGCGCGCTTACGGCCGAAGTCCACCGTGCAGAGCGCGACCGGCATTCAGAATCCGAAGCTCGTGCAGATCTCGCGTGGCTTCACCGCTGGCGCGTTCAATCTGCGCGAGTTCTTTCACGGCAAATCGGCGGGGACGCTGCGCGGCGTCAAGTGGGGGTTCCTCGCGGCCGCGTTTGCCGTACCAGTTGTGCTGATGGCGCTGGGCGCGGGCCTGCATCCGATCGGCGTCTCGCTCGGCTTGCTGGCCGCGGCGTGTCTCGTGCAATACGCGGGCCTCGTGGCGGAACGCTGGTTCTTTTTCGCCGAAGCGAAGCATCCGCAGAATCTGTATTACGCGCGAGTCGGTTGACGCGTGGGTTGGCGCAGCCGTCCGATATCGGCGGCCGCGTCTGCGTTGTAACTAGCTGTCACTCACCCGCACGCACCGACCTCACCACACGCCGTACAGAAGTCGCACCCATCCTTGCGAATTACCGCATTCGCTCCACACGAGCCGCATTTGCGGCCGAGCATGGTGTGCAAGCCTTGCATACCGCCGGGTTGCGTCAAGGCTGCTTCGTCAGCCTCGCCAGGAGGCGGACGGATACCGAAATCCGCCGGCAACGCCGTCTCGGCCTTCATCTGCCCACGCGGCAAACGCGCCAGCATCCGCGACGGCACCTGATTGCCTTCGGCATCGAGAAAGCCGCGGCGGTGCAGAATCTGCTGGATCGCAAACGCGAGCGCCGCCACTTCGGAATCGTGCCAGCGCGGCGTGCGATGGCCGTCGAGACGCTGCACCTCGCCGAGCCGCACCTGCCCGCGATCCCACGACACCTTGCGCATATCCTGCAGGTTGCGCGCGACAAAACCGCCGCGTGCCGCGAGCGACAGCGAACGCATCGTCGCCGTGATCCACTGTTGCGATTCGTCGCGCTGCCCGGTCGGAATGAAGAACTCGATGGGGCGTTCGATCGTGACTTCTTCACCGCCCAGCCGTCCCGTCACTTCGATGAACGAGACCGCCACGTAAAGCGACTTCTTGCCGGCTTGCGTCAGGTACTCGACCTTTTCGATGATCGCCGGCAATTCACCTTTGGGCCGATGATCGATCGCGATGCGCAGCGGATCCTGATCGGTCTCGGTCAGCGTATCGTCTGCTTGCGGCGGCGGGCTGACGCTCAGCACCGCGCCGAGCGTTTCATTCGGGCGGTACGTGGCGAGCCCTTTCAAACCGTTTTTCCACGCGTCGAAGTACAGGCTTTCGAACGCTTCGAACGGATAGTCCGCCGGCACGTTCACCGTCTTCGAGATCGACGTGTCCACGTACGGCTGCACGGCGGCCATCATGTCGAGGTGGTCGCGGGCCGACATTTCGAGTGCGCTGACGAAGTAGTCGGGAAGGTTTTTCACGTCGCCGCCGAGCTCGCGATAAAGGCGATACGCGTAGTCTTCGACATCGAACGACTCGCGGCCGCCGTCGGCCATCACCTTCATGCGCGTGTAGGTCCACGAGAAGGCCGGCTCGATGCCGTTCGACGCGTTGTCGGCGAACGCGAGACTGACGGTGCCCGTCGGCGCGATCGACAGCAAATGACTGTTGCGGATGCCGTCCTGGCGTATCGCGTCCTTGATGTCGTCGGGCAGGCGCGAGGCGAACGTACCGTCTTCCAGATAGCGTGCGGCGTCGAACAACTCAAACGCGCCGCGCTCGCGCGCCAGTTCCACCGACGCCCGATAGGCCTCGTCGCGCATCAACTGGGCGATGCGCACTGCGAAGTCGCGGCCTTCCTGCGAGTTGTAGCGCAGGCCGAGCATCACCAGCGTATCGCCTAAGCCGGTGAAGCCCACGCCGATGCGCCGCTTGGCGCGCGACTCGTCATATTGCTGTTGCAGCGGCCATAGCGTGACGTCGAGCACGTCGTCGAGAAAACGCACCTGGATGCGAGTGCGTTTGGCGAGACCGTCCCAGTCGAACGAAGGCTTGCGGCCTTTCATTTGAGCGAACGGATTGACCACGAAGCGCGTGAGGTTCAACGGTCCGAGGTTGCAGCAGCCGTAGGCCGGCAGCGGTTGTTCACCGCACGGATTGGTGGCGCGGATGGTTTCGACGGCGCGTAGATTGTTGTCCTCGTTCATGCGCGAGATGAACACGATGCCGGGCTCGGCGACGTCGTACGTGGAGCGCATGACGCGGTCCCATATCTCGCGTGCCGGCCTTTCGCTATAGACCCACAGGCCGTCCTCGCGTTGCCGCACATCGCCTGCCGCGCGCAGCGCGGGGGAGGGCTCGGCACGGTGCACGAGTTGCCAGGGCTGATCTTCTTCGACCGCGCGCATGAATTCGTCGGTGACGCCCACCGACACATTGAAGTTGTTCCAACGGCCTTTCGAATGCTTCGCCTCGATGAACTCGATCAGATCGGGGTGATTGCAGTCGAGCACGGCCATTTGCGCGCCACGCCGCGAGCCGGCGCTTTCCACGGTCCGGCATGACGCGTCGAACACGTCCATATAGCTGCACGGCCCGGACGCCGACGAACTGGTGGTATGAACGCGGGCGCCCTTGGGCCGGATCGCGGAGAAGTTGTAGCCGACGCCACCGCCGCGGCGCATCGTTTCGGCGGCTTGCAGCAGCGCCACGTAGATGCCGGGCAGGCCTTGTTCGTCGACACCCTGAATCGCGTCGCCGACCGGTTGCACGAAGCAGTTGATGAGCGTGGCGGCGATGCCCGTGCCCGCCGCGCTCATGATGCGTCCGGCGCCGAGCGCGCCGTGCCGCAGGTTATCGGCAAAGAGCGCTTCCACCGACTCGCGCAGGGCTTCCGGTTCCGCCTGAGCGACGCCACGGGCGACGCGTTTGAATACGTCGTCAGCCGATTGCTCGTCGCCTTTGGCGTATTTCTCGAGCAGGACGTCCAGAGAGAATTGTTGCGGTGCAACTTGCGGGGCGGGAGAAACCGCTGCGGCGCGGGGTTCGTGCGTGTCTTCTGCCATGGTGTCGCCTCTCGTTTGCCGCGAGACGGCTGCGGCGCGTTCGAATGGGATGCGGTGCATTCATTTAACGCTGCGCGTCTGACAGGCGTGGTGGCCTGGCGCATCGGGGTTCACCTTAACGCACGTGGCCAAGCACCGCAATCAGGCTTTGGGAGGCGGGCCAGCAGAGTGGCTGCCCGCCAATGCCAGCGGCCTTCCGTAGCGGCCGTTATAGACCTATAGGCGGTGAGTTGACGAGCGGCGCCGGGCGTGTTGGAGAGCGCCTGAAAAAGCGGGCAGCGCGGCGGAGAGCCTGCGCCAATAATTCATGAAGGAGGCCTACGGCAGCAGGGACCGTAAGCTCACGGCAGCCACGTGTCGCCGAGGCAAAAAACTTCAGGCTTCAACCAGTTCGCCCAACACCTCAGCACAAATCATTGCAGAAGCATTCGAAGGAGCCGGCCGTTCAGCCGGTTTGAACACCGCGTCGCCGCGGCGGATCTTGCGTCGTGTCACCGCGCACGTTCCCGACGTATGCGCCGAGCGCCGCCGCCAACGCTGCTCGCCGTAATGACAGCGCCCCGGTTCGACCCAGCGGATCACCAGCGTGGTGTCGGAGCGCTCGAGAATTTCGATGCGTACGCCATTGGTTCCGTCAAGGGGGATGGACTCTAAGGTCATCATCGTCGGCTCCGTATTGTGGTGTGCCGAATGTAGTCCCGTGCGAGGCGGATAGCCATTGTGCCGCGGTTGAAACAGTGTTCTCTAAACAGCAACAATGAAACTTGACATTCACGCTTACCCGAAACGACGGGCCTTTGCGGGATATATGCGAGGTGAATTTGCGATAGCGTGGATTTTTGCAACGCAGTGTTGTACCCAGTGCGACGAGCATGCTGCCTGCGAAGGGCGCCGGTGCTTCCTTTAAGATGTGGTTATTGATGAGCAACCGTGCGACGCAAGTGTAGCGGGTTTGCATTTTTCCGGTCGTCACGCGCGCATATCCACAAGAACTCAAGAGCCCACATGATTTCACGCCCCCCCGTTGCGCCGCCCGAATTGCCGACACCGCCTGATTGCCTGAAAAAGCAGAAAGCGGCTTCACTCGTCCTGTATATCGCACTCGTGTTGCTGGCGCTGTGGGTCGTGCGCGATTTCATTGCGGTGGCGGCCTGGGCGGGTGTCATTGCGATCGCGCTGTGGCCGCTTTTGCAAAAGGCGGCAGGCAACCGCTGGCTTGCTGGCCGCACGACGCTGATCGCCACGGCGCTAACCCTTGCGATCGCATTGCTGGTGGTCCTGCCGGTGGGTGTCGGCATTGCCCAGGCGCTGCGCGAAGCCCATGACATGAATGAGTGGTTCCAGGCCGCGCAGGAAAATGGTATTCCGATGCCGGACGTCATCCAGCGCTTGCCGTTCGGCGTGCAACAGGTTTCAGCCTGGTGGCAGGCCAATCTCGCCCAGCCGCTGCGCGACTCGGCGGCAATGAAGGGGCTGCACAGCACCACGGTGATGACGCTCGGCCGCCACTTCGGCGCGCGCGCGGCGCACGGCGTGATGGTGTTCGCTTTCATGCTAATCACGCTGTTCGTGATCTTTCAGGCGGGGCCGCGTCTGTCCGGCTCGCTGATGAAAGGCGTGCGGCGCGGCTTCGGCGACGACGGCGCGCAGTTGCTCGCGCGCATGGCCGCGGCAGTACGCGGCACGGTGTCGGGGCTGGTGGTGGTCGGGCTCGGCGAGGGGGTGTTGTTGGGCGTCGCCTATTTCGTGACCGGCTTGCCGCACGTCGCGCTGCTCGCGTTCGTCACGGCGATCGCCTCGATGCTGCCGTTCTGCGCACCGCTCACGTTCGGCCTCGCGGCCTTGTGGCTGTTCTCGCAAGGCTCGGTTGCCGCGGCCGTCGCGCTTGCTGTGTTCGGCTCGGTTGTGGTGTTCGTCGCCGAACATTTCGTGCGGCCGGTGCTGATCGGCAACTCGACGCGATTGCCTTTCCTGCTCGTGCTATTCGGTATTCTCGGCGGGGCGGAGACGTTCGGTTTGCTTGGCCTCTTCATCGGGCCCGCGCTCATGACCGTTCTGGTGGTGCTGTGGACCGACCTCGTGCAATAGTTGCACGCACTTGTTGCACACACTTTGCCGGCGCAATCAGGATTGCTGATTTGCCGGCTTATTTTTTCTGATTACTTGTCCTGATCGCGCGCCGATTGTTTGACGCAGCCAACCGTGTATTTCAGCGCGGCGGGCAACAGCGTGCTCCAGACATCCCAGGTGTGGCCGCCGTCGATGATGCGCAGCGCCGCCGGATTCCCCGCCAGCCGAAGGTGCGTGTAAAGCGATGACGCATCGGCCTGGATCGCCAGGTCGTCGTCGCCGGCGGCGATGAACATCGGCAGGCGATACGGCTGGCTCATGTACCGCTCCCATTGCGCCGGATAGTTGAGCGCATGCCAGACGTGCGGATCGAACTGCCGGTCGCCGAACACACCGACGCGGCGCGCCGCCGAAGCGAGCGGCGGCTCGTTCGCATAGATCGCGGGGCTCAGCAGGAGTGCGCCGCAAAACAGCTCCGGTTGCGTCATGGCGTAGCGCAACGCGCCGAAACCGCCCATTGAAACGCCGCCGATCATCCGCCCGTTACGCTGCGTTGCGACCGCGTAGCGTGTTTCGATCTCGGGCAGCAGATCGCCGAAGAACGCGGTTTCCATCTTCTCCTTGCGATCGACATACCAGTCCGTGCCGCCCTGCGGCATCACGATCGCAACCGGTGGCATCTCCTTGTGCTCGATCAGTGCGTCGGCGGCGGTTTGCAGGTGGCCTTGCGTGAGCCAGTCGTTGGCGTCGCCGTTGTTGCCGTGCAGGAGGTAGAGCACGGGAATGCGTGCGGCGTCGTGGCGATAGCCGGTGGGCAGATAGATCGTGTACGCCCAGTCGCGGCCGAGCGCTTCGGAATGGAAGCTTCGGCTGATGACGGTGCTGGCGCTCGCCGGCGCGCCGACAGCGGCGCACAGCGCGAGGAGTGCGGAATGTAGGAATAGACGCATGTCAGAGTAAGAGGCCGTCGCGCAGGTCGCGCGCGGCCGTCATGCTATCAGGATCGGCAGTGAAAACGCTCACTCAGGGCGACGTTCTGAGACGCAAGCTCCAGAGGTGCGTCGCGAAGCGCTTGAGCGGTTCAGATGCTCTCGCGACGGCGAACAGCGCGCCGACAGCACATGCATCCGCTACCAGCCCGAGGGGATAGTTCAGATAGCCGTCAGTCGCGGCATACAGCAGCGAATCGACGACCAGCGAAATCACGGCGCCCGCGATAAAGCACAGCAGCCCTTTGCGGCCGATCATGCCGACCCACGGCATCCATTGAGCGAGCTTCCTTGCCCAGCCGAGCTGGATCAGGTTCGCGACGAGCCAGGCAATCGCCAGAAAATTGACGGCGCGCAGATAGGAGAGATTTTGCTTGAAGCTGGCATCGAGCGGCTCGCGCTCAATAAAGAGCTTGTAGTAGGCCGCGGCGGCGACCACGGCGAACGCCAGCACGCTGACCAGCCAGCCGAGACGGTGCGCGCTGATCCGCTGATAAACCGGCTGGCAACGTGCCAGCACGCCGAGCACGAACAGCAACTGCCAGGCAATCGGGTTGAAATCCCAGTGCATGTCCGGCGCGGCGGGCAGGTAGGCGTCGATCGCCGGTGCGCCTGCCCACAGCGCAACGCTGCCGGCCAGCAGCAGCCATGGCTTGCTGCGCGCGAGCGGCAGGATCATCGGGACCAGCAGTGCGAAGAACGCGTACATCGGCAACACGGAAGCGAGATACGGCTGACGGCGGAACAGCAGAATGTCGCGCAGGGCGGCCACGGGCGTGTCCATCAGATCGTCGAGGTCGGTGGTGGCGAGATTCGGGCCGTCGATACTGAACGCGGTCAGCACCGCGCTGACCAGCAGCATCAAGCCGGCAGTGATGAGGAAGGCGCGATAGATTTCGAGCGAGCGGCGCAGGAAGCGGCTGCGCGCGGTCGCCTCGTTACGCCGTTCGGCGAGCGCCGCGTAGGCCGTCGCGGTGGCGAAGCCGCCGAGGAACACGAAGACCTCAGCCGCATCGCACAGCGCATAGGCATGCAGCGTGACGCGCGACAGAATGCTGCCGCCGATGTGATCGACGACGATGATCAGGAGGACCAGCCCGCGAAAAAAATCGAGCTCGATCAAGCGGGATTGCGACTTTTGCATTATGTGGTGTCAAAAGCAGCCCCGTGCGACGGCGCGCTAGTCCAGCGCGGCAGGCGTCTCACAAAGCTTTTGAAATTGGATTAGGTGTTGCGGCGGATGGCCGCCCCGCAGGTGGCCGCCCCGAGGATGCACGACCCGTGGGGTGACCAACCGCGTAGCCGCTTGAACCAGCCACGCGAGGCGCGGCTGCAGAGGCCAGTAAAAATGACCCGTTTGAGGGCGCAGAGTTCCGCTGCAGCGCCGCAAAAGCTTTCGATTATATTTCCTTCGACGACAAAACCGCGTCGAAACGCGCAGCGCCGGCGCGGCCAATGCGACAGCCAGCTTAAGTCCCGGCGGCGCGGCGCCGTTTACCTGAATAAGCGCTGCGAAAAAAGGGGCTGCCCTAGGCAGTGGAGATTTCGCAACGTTTTGAGATATGCGCGCGACACCCGATGGACGGCGACGTAACGGCGTGTGAGGATTTCCTTAAAGCGCGTCGGGGTCGATAAACGCCTCGACTAGCGTCAAAAAGAAAGCGGTCGGATCGAGTTGTCCCATTGCTCGAGCTCAGGGAGATCATCATGAACAAGCAAGTGTTCGCGCTGGCTGTCTCCACCGCTTTGTCCGCCACTTCGTTGGCGGTTTTCTCCCTGCCTGCTTTTGCCCAGACGAGCGTGACGCTGTACGGCGTGCTCGATGAAGGCATCAACTACACCAACAATGTCGGCCACGGCCATGTCTATGAACTCGCGAGCGGTTTTGCGCAAGGCAGCCGTTGGGGCTTGAAGGGCGCCGAGGAACTGGGCGGCGGCCTGAAGGCGATCTTCCAGCTCGAAAACGGCTTCGACGTCAGTTCCGGGCGGCTTAACCAGGGCGGCCGGATGTTCGGCCGCCAGGCGTTCGTCGGCTTGAGCTCGGAGCCATACGGCACCTTGACGTTCGGCCGCCAGTACGACTCGGTGGTCGACTTTCTGGCGCAGACCACGGCCAACGGCAACTGGGCCGGTTCACTGTTCTCGCACCCGTACGATAACGACAACACCGACAACTCGTTCCGTCTCGACAACAGCGTCAAGTACACCAGCCCGTCGATCTCGGGCTTCCAGTTCGGCGGCGTCTACAGCTTCAGCAACGACACCGGCTTCGCCAACAATCGCGCGTACAGTTTCGGCGGCCAGTACACCTACGGCGGACTGCTGGTGGCCGCGGCTTATCTGCAGGCCGACAACCCCGGCAACGGCTCAAACGGCGCGATCACCGCGAACGACGCCAGTTTTATCGCGGCTCGCATGCGCGTGTTCGGCGGCGGCATCACCTACACCTTTGGCCCGGCCACTGCCGGCTTCGTGTACACCAACTCGAACTATCTCGACCCGACCGGCAACGGCTTTCTCGGCGTGACGCCGCTCGTGCCGCCGGGCGTGTTGTTGAACTCGCTCAAGTATCAGAACTTCGAGGTGAACGGCAAGTATCAGATTTCGCCGATACTGTTCGTCGGCGCGCAGTACGTGTACACGATCGAAACCTACGACGCCTCGAACGGCGGCGTGAAGCCGAAGATTCATTCGTTTGGTTTGATGGCGGACTACAACCTGTCCAAACGCACCGACGTGTACATTCAGGGCGAATATCAGCAGGTGACCGGCGACGCCACGTTCTCAATTCTGGACGATGCCTTCACGCCCGGCACCCAGTCGCCGTCGTCGACGTCGAAGCAGGTCGTGGTGCGCGCGGCGATACGGCATAAATTCTAGAGGGTGGCAGGACGTGCCGGCGGTGGGCTGCATGATGACTGCAGGGCCGGGTGTGATGGATATCGCTTTCCCGTGCGGCGGGAGATCAGTTCATCACGTAGTTCTGAATCAGAATCCCGACTACCACGCCGGCGGGAATGCCGAAGGTTCTGCCGCGAATTGTCGCGGTTAGATCTTCGTCGAGTATGAAGCTGCAGCGGCGGTCACGCCAGACGGTCTTATAAGCCAATGGTTTTGCATCGACGATGACGATCGAAATGAGCACGGTCAGGATGACCTGTTCCAAAGCATGCAGTTTCGCGATAAACGGTGAAAATTCACCGGCATTGCACAGCAATACCATTACAACTGCGGCGACCACGATGCCGAAAAAGAAACCGGCCATGAATCTGTTCGCTGAATTAAGAGAATCCACTTAAACCTCAAATCATTCGCCGGCTTTATGACGCTGACGAAGTAAAAAATATACTGACGGAAATGGTTTTCCCGTTTAAGAACTGCCTCGCAATGACCGCGCGGCAGGCAGGCTTTAAAAGGACCCGTAAGGATATTTTTTTGACGTTCATCGACATATCATCCTTTTCCCAAAGTCGCGTGGGATTAGTCTGAAATGCCGAGGTTTGTGGCGAGGCCGCGGACAGAACGGCCGTAGCGGGAGCGAGGCGCTCGCCACATTGCGCGTAAATGCCCATGCGCACCGCCGCCGCCGCGGTCGATCTCGCCGAACGACCTGCGAGCCAACACTTACGCGCCGAACAGATTCAACTTTGCGTACTGCAACAACATGATCGTCTTCCCGTCGACGATCTCGCCGCGTTCGACCATTGCCAGCGCTTCGTCCACCGCCAGTTCCAGCACCTCGATATCTTCACCTTCGTCGGCAATGCCGCCGCCCGCGCCGACTTTCGCCACCGCATCATATTCAGCGACGAAAAAGTGCAGCTTTTCCGTCACCGAACCCGGGCTCATGAAGGCTTCGAATACCTTGCGCACGTCGTGTACGCGGTAGCCGGTTTCCTCTTCGACTTCAGCGCGAATCCGCTCTTCGGGTGAGGCGGCCTCCAGCAGGCCCGCCGGCGCCTCGATCAGCATACCGTGATGACCGTTGACGAACGCCGGCAGGCGGAATTGCCGCGTCAGCACCACCGTGCGGCGGCGCGGGTCGTACAGCAATAGCGTCGCGCCGTTGCCGCGATCGTAGGTTTCGCGGCTCTGGCGCTGCCAGCTGCCGTCCGCGCGTTGGTAGTCGAAGGTGGTTTTCTTCAGCACGTACCAGTCGTCCGATAGCACTTTCACGTCGACGATCCGCACCCGCCCGGCGATTTCGTTCATGGCTCGTATCCTGTTCCGTTGGGAAACGCGGTCTGCACCGCATGCAATTTATGGTATCGTGCAATATCGTGCAAAAACAAGAAATTTCGTGCAAATTGCCAAAATGCTTTCGGGACGCCCGCCGTGCTCACATCGCAAAGAAAACAGTTGATCCTTGAAGCGCTCAAGCGTGACGGCCAGGTGATCGCCAGGACCTTGAGCGTCGAGTTCGACGTCTCGGAGGACACGATCCGCCGCGATCTGCGCGAGCTCGCCGCCGAGGGGCAGCTCCAGCGCGTGCATGGCGGCGCATTGCCGGCGTCGCCGGCGGCAGTGGATTTTGCCGGGCGCGAGCGCATCGAATCGGCATCGAAGGCGGCGATCGGCCGGGCGGCGGCGGGCATGATCGCGCGCGGGCAGATTGCCTTCATCGACGGCGGCACGACTGCCGTGCAACTGGCGCGCCACTTGCCGCGCGATTTGCGGGCGACGATCGTCACGCACAGCCCGAGCATCGCCGTCGAACTGGCCGAGCACGCGGAGCTCGAGGTCATCATGATCGGTGGGCGTCTGTTCCGGCATTCAATGGTCAACGTGGGTGCGGCGGCTATCGAATCGCTCAGCCACATTCGCGCCGACTTCTACTTCATGGGCGTCACGGGTGTGCATCCGCAAGCGGGCCTGAGCACCGGCGATATGGAGGAGGCCTACGTGAAGCGCGCGCTCGCGGAACATGCAGCGGAAACAGTGGTGCTGGCGTCGGCGGAAAAACTCAATGCGGCATCGGCGTACAAGATCGCGGATGTGTCGGCGGCCAGCACGATCGTCGTCGAGCGGAATACGCCAGAGGTGCTTACCGCGCCGTTCGAAGCATTGGGGATCACGATCTTGCGCGCTTAGTTAAATACGTTTTAGTAAGTTACGCTCGCGACAAAACAGCGGCCATCGCCGATCCTCGACAGATAACAAGCAGCGCAATAAACCCACTGTTATAACGATTCATACCCAATACGTTATTTGCGAGATAGCTGACAAAAAATGACGCACCGTGCGTCTAAACAGCGAGATAATCCCGGCCCTTGGCCCTCTGCAGGGCAGGGAAAAGGCAACTCACGGTAGTTCAAGGTCAATCAGATCGACTGCGGCAGCCGAAGTGATGGCTACTGCACATCGCCGGTACGCCCGGGCTCAAACAAGCGCCCGCGGTTCGAACACCTCCCTCGTGGTTATCGCCGTCCAGCGCAGGTTCGCCGCGCGCGAGCACGCGCGTGGTCTCGCGCGAGACCTGACGTTTTCCACGATCGTCCTGCTCACGAGTTGCCGCTGTGTTCACTTAAGGAGAAGTCCATGGGGAAACTCGACCTTTCGCGTCGTAGTTTTCTGAAGGCCAGCGTGTTGGCGGGTGTGTCGGTGTATATCGCGCCGATGGGCAGCCGCGCATTTGCTGCGTTGTTCGAAGACAAAATTCTGACGCCGGTTCAGTGGGACGCCGCCAATGGGCAGGCGAAATTCCGCATCGACGGTATCGCCAAAGTGACGGGCTCGAAAGTGTTCGCGCGAGACATCCGCGCCACCGACATGCCGCACTGGCCGCAGCAGCAATCGCACGCCTTCATCCTGCGCACGACGCAAGCCGACCGCAGCTACGAAGGCTTCGACCTGACGCTGCTCGGCGACGAACTGAAGCCCGACCGTGTGGTCACGGCGGCCGATCTGACGCGCGACGGCCTGATCTTCCCGGCCTTCTACGGCGACGACATGTTGCTGCCGCCGGGCAAGACGCCCGCATATCTCGGCCAGGCGGTCGCGATCCTGATTTATCACGACTTCGTGCGCTTCCGCTTCGCAAAAGACAAGCTCAAGTTCCAGGATCAGGTCATCCGTTACGGCGCGAAAACCGGGCCGCTCGAGCGCGATCCGTGGGGCACGTTCCGCTTCGTGCGCGTCGGCGGCAAGACGCCGTATGACGACGATATCTTCTCCAGCCTGAAAGACGCACCGGTGTTCCCGAGCATGATGCGCAAGCACCAGCCGGTGTGGCCGGACGGCGTCGAACACGGCAAGCTCGACGAGCAGGGCATGTTCCACGCCGGCCAGATCCAGCAGGAGCTGGATCATCCGTCGGCGGACTGGCTCGTCATGGAGCGCGAGTACAACACGCAGTCGATCGACACCGCCGCGCTCGAACCGGACAACGCGAACTGCTGGTACGACGCGGCGACGCAATCGCTGCACATGGTCGTGCCGACCCAGGCGCCGTCCGAAGTTGCCGACAGTGCGGCCGGCATGGTCGCGAAGTGCGCGTTCCCGGTGAAGAACCTGTTCATTCACCCGTGCTACACGGTGGGCTACGGTTCGAAGGATCACTTCAACGTGCCGTTCTACGGCCTCGTCTGCGCGATGTATGCGGACGGCCGCCCGGTGCGTCTTGCGAACGATCGCTACGAGCAGTTCCAGACGTCGTTGAAACGCCATGCGTTCAAGATGAACTACCGGATCGCCGTCGATAAGAACACCGGCATGATGCAATCGTTCAAGGCCGCGATGGAAGCGGACGGCGGCGGTCGCTGCAACTTCTCGCCGTCGGTGGCGATGGTCGGCGCGACGGCCGCGCAATCGATTTATTACTTCCCGAAGAACGATCTCTCGGCGGTGGCGATCGCCTCGCGCGCGATCGACGCCGGTTCGGCACGCGGCTACGGCACGCTGCAAAGCATGGCCGCGACCGAGATGATGGTCGACGAAATCGCCGTGCAACTGAATCTCGATCCGATCGACTTCCGCCTGAAAAACGCGCTGCGTTCGGGCATGAAGAACACCCAGGGCGCGGTGCCCGCAGGTGCGATTCGTGTCGACGACGTGTTGCAGAAGGCGAAGGTTCATCCGTTGTGGGTGGATCGCGCGAAGCGTAAGGCCGAGTTCGAAGCCGCGCATCCGGGTAAGCGGTATGGCGTCGGTTTTGCGTGTGTGCAGAAGGACTTCGGCACGGGCGCGGAAACCTCGTTCGCCAAGGTCGAGTTCAGCGCCGACGGCAAGATCGGCTTGCAACACACGGCGGCCGAAATCGGTACCGGCATGTCGACCTCGCAGGCGATCGCGGTCGCAAAGTGGCTCGGCAAGCCGGCCACCGACGTGCATGTCGCGATCACCGATTGGCCCGATCTGCCGGTCGTCACGAGCGGCGATCCGTACATGATGTCGCAAGCGGACCAGGACAAGCTGGCCGCGAATCCGCGCTGGTCGCCGGGTTATGCGTCGCCGTCGAGTGCAACGAATTCGGCGTTCTATTTCACGCACAGCACGCGCGAAGCGGCACGCGTCGTCTTCGCGCACGGCTTGTGGCCGGCGGCCATGGCAATCTGGAGCCAGGGCGGCGGCGGTGGTCAAGCCGCGCCGCTGGTGGTGCGCATCGAGGACGCGCGTTGGGTCGACGGCAAGCTTTCGGCGGCGGGGCTCGAAGCACTGCCGTTCGAACAGCTCGCGAAGAAGGCGCACGAGTTGGGTCTGGTCACCGGCGCGACCGTGCACGTGTTCAATCGCTGGCAATGGACCGAGTCGGACTTCGAGATCGACGGCACTGTCGAGCGTCTGCCGCTCGATGGGCTTGCGCTTCGATATGGCGACAACGCTTCGGCCGATAAAAAGAAACTGCAAATCACGCCGAACCACTATCGCGTGCTTGATCGTCAGCGCGTGTTCATTCCGCCGGTTCAGCGTAACAACGCGGCCGTGACGTATTACAGCGCGGTCGGCACGCTGGTCGAGTTGTCGGTGCATGAAGCGAGCGGCAAGGTGGACCTGCTCGCCCATCACTCGATCATGGAGTGCGGCAATCAGATCTCGCCGCAACTTGTGTCGGGTCAGTTGCAAGGCGGCCTTGCGATGGGCATCGGTCACGCATTGCACGAGTATCTGCCGCTCTATGAAGACGGTCCTGGCAACGGCACCTGGAACTTCAATCGCTACCACTTGCCGCGCGCGACGGATGTCGCCGTCTGGACCCAGACCGGTGAAGTGTTGCCACCCCTCACTGAGACCGATCCGCCGAAGGGCATCGCCGAAGTGGTGATGATTCCGGTGGTCGGCGCCATCGTGAACGGTATCGCGCACGCGGTCGGCCATCGCTTTACTGAGCTGCCGGTCACCCCGCAACGTATTCAGGAGGTGCTCGCATGACGGCCCCCACTCAAACTTCCGCTAATGCTGCGAGCGCCGCCGTTGCCTCGGGCACCGTTTCTGGCGCTTCCGCTTCCGCTTCCGCTTCCGCCGCTGCTACTGCGGTCTCCGGTCCCGCGGGCGCTGCTGCCGCGCACACTGCTTCAGGTGCTTCCGGTGCCTCGGGCGTTGCGGCCGGCGCGCCGGCCGCAACGGTGGTCGAGCGTCCGTTGACGCATTTCCGCACGCTGCCGC
>CABFVV010000034.1_pt1 | contig 89541 bp, 84 predicted proteins | sample 8864751 | NCBI WGS metagenome assembly CABFVV01 (sample SAMEA5735770, study PRJEB23740) | soil metagenome | biome: forest; feature: forest soil; material: soil | place: USA | collected 2013-10-13 | depth 0.1 m | reverse complement strand
CGATCTTGGCAGCGCACGGCAGGTACGCATCTCGTCGAACCAGACCATCATTACCGCTGGCGGCGGCGATCCGGCTGCCGTTGCCGCACGCCGTCAGCAGGTCGCGCGGCAGTATGAGATGGGCCCTGAGAATGTCGAGCGCGACAAATTTCAGGTGCGTCTCGCCAAGCTGTCCGGCGGTACCGCGATGATCCTCGCCGGCGGCGCCACGCCGGTCGAACAGAAGCGCCGGCTTCATCTGATCGAGGATGCAATCAATGCGGCACGCGCGGCGATTGCCGAGGGCATCGTGCCAGGCGGCGGGATGGCGCTGCTGCGCGTGTCCGCCGAACTCGAAGGCGTGATTGCGCGGACCCACGGCAGTGTGCAACAGGGTGCGAGATTGCTGCAGCGCGTGCTGGCGAAGCCGCTCTATCACATCGCGACCAATTGCGGCCTTGACGGCGCGGCGATCGTGTCCGAGGCGGTGCGTGCGAAACCGGGCGTCGGTCTAGACGCCCGCACGGGCAAGTTCGTCAACCTGATGGAGGCGGGCATCATCGATCCGGTCAAGGTCAGCTATAGCGCGGTACGCAACGCTGCTTCGGTCGCCGGCTTGATTCTGACCACCCAGACACTGATTGCCAAAAAGCCGGACACGATCGATCCGACCGCCGGCCCGGCGCTTGGCGCCGGCGCCGAATTGCTCGGCCGGAAATAGTGACACTACAACCGGTCGTCGGGTCAAGGACCGGCAAAAAAACGGCCGCTGCCGGCGTGTTTCGGGCGGCCATCAATAGACGGAGACAACAATGGATATCGGCGCGACTCCCCGATTCAATGCCGTCGCGATGGCGGCTCGGTACCTTGGTGCAATGTCCTCGATTCGCCTGCTCAAGCTCGCGTCGGGGGGGACAATCACATTCTGCGGTACATTGATTATTGTGTCCGATATGGGCACGGCGGCCGCTCCGCTGTTGCGAGGCATATTCGGTGCAATCAGCAGTGCGATGCCGTGAATGCCATGCCTGCCCGTTAAATCGGGCACGCCTGTCATTTTCATGAGCAAGGAGCCAGAGCTTGGATGATCGCGTTCGTAAGGCAGCCAGACCGGCGACGAGAACCGAGCGCACAACGCTTGCGGTCAGAGAGGTATTGGAAGGCCGCCGGCGCGGCGCACTGATGCTGCTGCCGTTTGCTGGACCGGCAGTGGTGGTCTCTGTTGCCTATATGGATCCGGGCAACTTTGCGACGAATATTCAGGCGGGCGCCAGATACGGTTACACGTTGCTCTGGGTGGTGCTGTTGGCAAACCTTGTGGCGATGCTGTTTCAGGCGCTCTCGGCGAAGCTCGGCATCGTCACGGGGCGAAACCTCGCGGAGCTATGCCGCGAACGGTTTCCAAAACCTGTCTTGCTGATCATGTGGGGTGTAAGCGAAATTGCCGCGATGGCAACCGATCTGGCCGAATTTCTCGGCGGCGCGATCGGACTTTCGTTACTGTTTCATATGCCCTTGCTCGCCGGTATGGCGGTCACGGCGGTAGTGACTTACGGCCTGCTGTTGTTCGAGAGCGCCGGTTTCCGTCCCCTTGAACTGGCGATCGGGGCACTCGTCGGCATCATTGGGTTGTCCTACCTTGCCGAGCTGTTCATTGCGCCGATCGCGTGGCCGAGTGTCTTAGTCCATACGTTTTCCCCTCAATTGCCCGACGCGAATGCGCTCACGATCGCCGTCGGTATCGTGGGTGCAACGGTGATGCCGCACGCGCTTTTCCTGCACTCCGGACTAACGCAGCGGCGAGCACCCGCGAGAACGGAGCGCGAGAGGGAAAAGTTACTGAAATTCTCGAATATCGAGGTCGTTATCGCACTGACCATCGCCGGTCTCATCAATATGGCGATGGTTATCATGGCCGCAGGTGCATTTCATCACGGGCATCCTGAGGTGGCGGAGATCGAGACGGCCTATCACACGCTGGCGCCGCTATTAGGCATTGGGGCGGCGGGGATTTTTCTGTTGTCGCTGATCGCTTCGGGCGTATCGAGTTCCGTGGTCGGCACGATGGCGGGTCAGATGATCATGCAAGGGTTCGTGGGCTTTCGCATTCCGTTATGGTTGCGCCGGGCCGTCACGATGGTGCCGAGTTTCGTCGTGGTGGCGCTTGGGGTCAATGCGACTCAGGCGCTCGTCCTCAGTCAGGTTGTATTGAGCCTTGCGTTGCCGCTGCCGATGGCCGCGTTGCTATGGTTCACCTGCCACGAGGACGTCATGGGCATATACAAAAATCGCGCGTTCATCGCCGTGATCGCCACGCTGGCGGCATTCGTGGTCTTATTGTTCAATGTCGTGTTGATACTGCAAACGTTCGGCGTCGAGATTCCTGGCTTGCCAGGCTGAATTCGCAATGCAGGCATATACTAATCAGCGATCGCGCCGCTGGGTTTGACTGACAGTCGAACAAAAAAGCACGCCGCGACATACTTGCGAGTCACGCCGAAGCCAGCCGCAGAGCAGGTTCCGGGCTGACCCATCGCATAGGAGGAGAGTTGTGACGAGACAGCAGCTCAGCACCATGTCGGGTCTTGGCAATCAGGCCGCTATGCGCCGGGTAGTGGCTAACGCGCAGCGTGCGAACGACCGTCACTCGGACAGGGTCACGATGCTCGCATGGGAGCGTTTTCTCGCGGGCGAGCCGTCGACGTCCGCGCCTTCGGCCCTGATCGACTCCTGGCGACGCAGTCTGCAATCGGGGGTCAATCCCACTGCGGGATCGGCACCGTTCGCGGTTCATGGCGACGCAGTCGAGGCGCTGCGCTGGCGGCACCGGGAGTTGCTGGCGGCGTCTGATCGTCTTTTCACCGTGACCGCTGATCTTTTTGCGGATTCGCATTCGATCCTGCTGCTCACCAATCAGGATGGTGTGATTCTCAAGGCCGCAGGAGACTTGCGTACGTTGGCGGCCGGCGAAAAAATTCATTTGACGATGGGCGGCGACTGGCGTGAAGGCCAGGCCGGCACCAACGGCATCGGCACCACGCTCGCCACCGGCCACCCCACCTATATCCACGGCTCTGAGCACTTCTGCGAAGGGATCAAATCGTGGAGTTGCGCGGCGGCGCCGATTTGCGAACCTGGCACCGGCAAGATTCTCGGCGTGCTCGACATTTCCGGGCCGCCTTCCACCTATCAGATCAACAACCTCACTTTAGCGGTAACGGCTGCGCGTCAGATTGAAATGGTGCTGGCCGAGCAAGCGGCTCGCGAGCATATGCGCCTCTTGGCCTTCTGTTTGCAGCGCCTGTCGTCATCCGATGCAACCGGGATGATCGCGATCGATCGGGCCGGGCGGCTTGTGCATACCACCGGCCGGGTGCCATTGCCGGTCAGCATCGGAGAACGCTTCCCCGGTATGGATGAGAACTCCGCGGTGGAGGACTGGGCGCAACATCTGCCCAAAGGCTTGCATGCCGACTGGCTCAACCCGGTTGTGGTCGATGGCAACACGATCGGCGCCATGCTCGTTGTTCCCGTGCGATCGCAACCCATCAACGCCCGGATCGCCGAGCGCAGTGGCGAGGCCGATCCGCAGCGCAGTTGCTTCGCGCAGATCCAGGGGCAAAGTGCAGCCATGCTGGCCGCCATCAACCGGGGTCGTCAGCTTGCCCGCAGGCGTGTTCCGGTTCTGATCGAGGGCGAAACCGGGGTCGGCAAGGAACTCTTCGCGCGCGCCATACATGGCGAAGAAGGAGGCGGCGGGCCTTTCGTCGCGTACAACTGCGGAGCGGCGTCGAAAGAACTGATCGCCAGCGAGTTGTTCGGCCACGTGCGTGGTGCCTTTACGGGCGCGACTGCCGAAGGGCGGCCGGGCCGATTCGAACTGGCTCACGGCGGCACGCTATGTCTCGACGAAATCGGCGAGATGCCGCTCGAACTTCAACCGGTCCTGCTGCGCGCCCTCGAGGAGGGCGTCATTTACCGGCTTGGGGACACCCAGCCGCGGCGCGTCGACGTGCGCCTGCTGGCAATGACCAATCGCAATCTGCGCGAAGAGGTCGACTCGGGCCACTTCCGACGCGATCTCTATTACCGCATCAGCGTGACGCGTATCCGCATTCCGCCGCTGCGCGAACGGGACATCGACATCGATCTCCTCGTCGCGTTTTTCAACCGGCGACTCGCGCAACGCCACGCGGTGCCCGAGCGACGACTAAGCGACGAAATCATGGCGGTGCTACGCGCTTATTCATGGCCCGGTAATGTCAGGGAGATGCGCAACGTCATCGAAAATCTGCTCCTGACGTCCAGCGAAGAGGTGGTGACGCTCGATGAGCTGCCTGCTGAGCTGCTCGACGAAACCGGCACCGCAGGCGTTGTACTGCCTGTGCACAAGCAATCGGGCAGTCTGGAGGAAACGGAGCGTTTGGCCATCGTCCGGGCCGTGCAGGATGCTCACGGCAATCTCGCTCAGGCGGCCCGCTCATTGGGTGTCTCGCGTAGCACGCTATATCGCAAGCTGGAACTCTATCAACTGGACGCCATCGCCAGAACGACAGGCGAATGAGGCGTTGCCGCAGATCTGCCGCCAATTGAACCGCCCCGGGAATCGTGGAGGCGGGTTGGTTTAAGTTGATACCGGCACAGCAGCGCCCGCTCGTGCGCAACACATAACTTTTATCTATCGCGCCTTTTGATTAATTTGATGCCGGCAGCGCTGAATAATCGTCCGCGGTGAGCCGTTATACACCGATGCTCTCGGGATCCACCGCACGCAATCGCAGGGGACGTAAGGATAATGAAAAAAATGACGATTGTTCGCTGGCTCGCTATGACACTCGGTGGCGCGTTGCTCGCGCTGGCGGTGGTCAGCGGCTACGGATTAATGCAACTTCGCGCATCCTATCAGCGTATCGAAGGGCTGGAGACGCGCACGGTGCCGAGCCTGAAATCGATATCAGCCGCGCTTGATAACGTTGCCGCAATGCGGCTTGCCGTTTACCGCTATGTGGTCGACGGCGTCGACGATGCCAGCCGGTCAGGCATGAAACGGGAAATTGCCGAATCAGACCGTCAGTTTGACGATGTGATTGCTCGCGCGCTGGCTCACGAAGTCTCCGACGACGTCGATCGAAAACTGTTCGAAGCGGATCGCACTCGCATGGCCGCGTATCGCGACGCCCGTCAAACGTTCTTCGAGAAGATGCAGGTGGGCGAGCGCGATGGCGCCCTCGCGATGCTTCACGACGGCGGCGCCGTTCATAACGCTGCGCTGGCGCTGAACGATGGGCTGCACGAGCATCTGAGCGAGGACATCGCTCGCAGCAACCTCGTGCGCGAAGAAAACGCAAATGCCTACCGATTTGCGTTCAGCCTGATGCTCGCCGTTGCAGGCGCAGCACTCGTGGTGACCGGGGTACTGGGGAGCCGCCTCTATGCGCTTATCAGCCAGGGTATGCGTCAGATGCAGGAAACGCTTCAGCGGGTCAGCCAGTCACTGGATCTTTCGCAGCGCGCAAGCGTTGTGCGAATGGACGAGATCGGTCACACGGCAACGGCATTGAACAGCCTGCTTGAGCAGATGGCCGGCGTTGTCGCCGAGGTGCGTTCATCGAGCGATGCGGTCGGTGTGGCGTCGAAACAGATTGCTGCCGGCAACCTCGATTTGTCTTCGCGTACCGAACAGCAGGCCGCGTCGCTGCAACAGACGGCCAGCAACCTCGGCGAGCTCACGGCAACAGTGCAGCAAAACGCCGACGCAGCGCGCCAGGCCAACGCGCTTGCTATCAGCACGACTCGAATCTCTGATGAAGGAAATATGGCGGTCGAACGGATGGTCGACACGATGAATGAAATCGCGTCGAGTTCCTCGCGGATCGCGGAAATCATATCGATGATCGAAGGAGTCGCCTTCCAGACCAACATTCTCGCATTGAATGCGGCGGTTGAGGCGGCGCGGGCGGGCGAACAAGGGCGGGGCTTCGCGGTTGTCGCGGCGGAGGTGCGCAGTCTTGCACAACGTTCTTCGTCTGCTGCGAAGGAGATTAAGGATCTAATCGAGCAATCAGTAGCAACGATTCGATCGGGCTCGCAGCAGGCGCAAGAAGCGGGGCGCGCTACCGCTGAGGTGCAGCAGGCGATACGCCGGGTCGCAGGCATTGTCGAAGAAATCGCTGCGGCGTCGGATTTGCAGGGTCATGGCATCGAGGAAGTGAACGTGGCCATCGGTCAGATCGATCAGGTTACACAGCAAAATGCGGCGCTGGTCGAAGAGGCGGCGGCCGCTGCGCAATCGCTCGACGAACAGGCGACGCGCCTCGACGAGACTGTTTCCATCTTTAAAGTAAGCTCCCGCGTGTAATTCTGGCGTGTGCAATCGTGACACCCACTGCTGATCCGGACGATGGCTGGCGTGTTACGAATGCTCTTCGATCTCGCGCCGGGTCGCGGCTGAAGAAATGATGGCCGAAGCTGACAACAGGGCCCAGAGCGCAAACCCGCTTATTGCAGCACTTGGGATCAGCGAAAGAAAAAATGCCGAAATGTCGCCGACATTGGTGCCCCACCATCTGATGGCGGCGACAGCCACCCAGTAGCTTGTGGCACCGAACTTCATTAAGCGTGTTCTCGCAATCAGGATCAGAAGCAGTGCTAGCGTTGCGATTGACGCGGATATTGGAACGCCGATCCTGACTGAATTGAAGGCGTGGCCAATTGCGTCCGCTGTTGCTGTTCCAAGGGTTCCCGCGATCAGCATAGTCAGCCAATAAAAGCCGTCTGTTTGCAATGCGCCCTTTGTTTGTTCGAGTGTCGATCGACGTCGTAGCGTCACAATTCCGATGAAGACTATCACCAAGGCGGTAACAACGTCGAAGTAGGTTAGACGCGCGTGGTCTATCGAATAATCCGCAATATTGGTTGCTGCCGCTCGCACAAGGAGTATGGCGATCCAGTAAAAGGCTTCGCTGCCTTTGGCGCTTGCACGCTCAACAAGCACCAATATCGCAAACATAAGCGCTAGCACGATCAGGCCTTTGGCCGGTGCCAGCTTGAGGACGTCGGGAATGATGTCACCCAGGTTCGTTCCGCAGATGCTCGCAATCATGATCGCCGCCCAGTATCTGGCGCCGACGTTTGGGGTGACTTTCAAACGCATGGAGATTTCCTGTTGATTGTTTGAGGAAGCGGCGACGATTTCGGCTGCCACGGGACCCGGTCAACCTTCCGTCCTCAGCAAGTCGAAGCAGCACTGGCCTAAGGTCGTCAGACTGACTAATAGAACGCGCTCAGGCACGAAAGAGGCGGCCAGCGGGCGCGTTCAGCAATCCCATACTGGCCCAGGAGGACTTACGCAACACTGACAAAGTAAAAGGATTATTTCTACGTTCGAGTAGTCTTTTGAATTGAGGCTTGCGCACGAACTTGCGCTGAATCTGAACTGTCGGCGACGTCGCGATCATGCGCTCGAAGCTGGCCGGGACGAGATGCTTTCGTACCACCGCCTAAACGATTGGTGAGATTCGGGAATCGGCATTTTCAGAGCATTTGCCGCGAAATCGACGGTAACGAGGGTCGTAACGTCTGCTACTGAGAATTCGTCGCCAGCGACAAACGGGGCACTTTCGAGTCGTGCATTGAAATCTGCGAAGAAGTTCAACACGCGCTGCTTGCTACGCTCGACCAATGCGGGAATCTGCTCGTAATCGTGCGGCCCCGACAATGCTCGTCCCTTCAATCCGGGCAGAGCATTTCGAGCGGCTTCCATGACCGCGGCGAAACCATCCAGCTCCGCGCGTCGCTCCCACATGGTGACGAGTGCCTTGCCCTTGGCTGTCGCACCAAGAAGGGGCTTGTGTGGATAGGTTTCCTCAAGATAGCGCCAAATTGCGGGCACTTCCGTGATTACTGTTCCATCGGCGAGTTGCAACGCAGGAACCTGCATTCGCGGATTCACCGCCTTGAAAGCGTCTGAAAATTGCTCTCTGCTACCAAGATCAATCGTTCGTTGTGCAATTTCGATACCCTTCTCGGCGACAAAGACACGAACACGACGGGCGTTTGGTGAGCCTTTAGACTCGTACAGGAGAGGTGTTTCGATTGGCATTTTGTCAATCCCTTATGTCTGATGAGGTAACGGACGTTGGTGGGTCGAAGTCGTGCACCATGGAAAGGTCCATTTCGGCATACTGAAGTTGCAGCGTCGGGGGCGACGATATAGTCGGAGAAGGCCAGCTATTGACTTGTGACTGAACGCGGTTGGAAGAAGGGAACAGGCTTAAGAATCAGATTTTCCATATCGACAAGCGTGTCTTCTTCTAACGCGACGCGCCGGTATGCTTGCCAGTCCGGATCTGCCTCCATGGCGTCGCGGCGTTGCTCGCGGTCTGCCAAACTATCGTATTGCCAGAGATGAACAACCCGGCTAAGCGGCCCGATGTGGGTCACAAAGAAACCATAGGGCTCACCAAGATATTTTCGCTGAAGCGGCAACGCCAGGCGCTCGTAGGTCTCCAGAAATCGGGCGAGCCGGTTCGGCTTGATGGTGTAAGTACGGTGATCGAAGATCATTCTCTAGTTCCAGGGCATCTGGCCAAGGTCACACTCGGGCCACACTCGAGTTTCTGATCCAGGTGCGTCGGCGTCGGCGTCGGCGTCGCGTGCCGCGAGCTTGCGAAAGCCAAGGCACCTGGTCTCCCTGGTCAATATTTGGCCTCGTATATGGGGTAATCGGCATAGCCCTTTTTCCCACCGTAGTAAAACGTGTCGCGATCGTAGGGATTGAGTAGGAGATCGCGCTTCATCCGCTCGGGAAGATCCGGATTTGCGAGGAAGTGCCTGCCGAACGCGACAAGGTCCGCGTCGGCCGCTCGAATGATTGCTTCAGCACCGGTTGCGTCAAAGCCGCCAGCGGCGATCACCGGACCACCGAATAGAGGTCGGAGTTGCCCTGCAGCCACAGGGCTCTGCGAGTCGTCTGAGACGTTTCCTGTGACCCGCGGTTCAATGACATGAAGATAAGCCAACCCATATGCCGATAGCGCGCGGGCAACGTAGGGGAAAGTCACTGCGGGTGAGCTGTCGCCCATGCCACCGAACTTGTTGCTTGGACCAATGCGAACACCGATACGATCAGGACCCCAGACGCTTGCCACTGCATCGACAACTTCGAGGAGAAAGCGGGCGCGATTTTCTACAGAGCCACCGTATGCATCTGTACGTAGATTGGAGTTGTCCTGAAGAAACTGGTCGATGAGATAGCCATTCGCGGCGTGTAGTTCTACACCGTCGAAGCCGGCCTCTTTCGCTCGTCGGGCCGCTTGACGATAGTCGTCGACAAGCCCCGGTATTTCGGAGAGTTCGATTGCTCTCGGGACAGACGCGGCACTAGGGCCGCTCGCCAGAAGGGCCCGAACTTCGGCATGGGTCACGGACGGCGCAATCGGTGCCTGGCCGTTTGGCTGAAGGTCGACATGCGATTGTCGCCCAACGTGCCAAAGTTGCAGGAAGATCCGTCCACCCTTCGCGTGTACTGCGTCGACAACTCTCCGCCATCCTGCCACCTGTTCGTCGGTATAGATTCCAGGTGATCCATAACCCCCATTCCCTGTTGGCGTGATGAACGTAGCCTCCGCTATCAGAAGCCCTCCTTGAGATGCACGCTGTTCGTAGTATGTGATCATCAGGTCGCCTGGCACGTTGCCGGGGACGTCTGCTCGCATTCTCGTGAGCGGCGCAAGCACCACACGGTGCGACAGTTCGACTGCGCCGATGCGGATCGGTGAGAAAAGCTTTGACATACAAGTTCCTGTAAATAACGTGGACAGCGACGCTTTCCAGGCGCGTCAGAATCGAACCGACTATCGTCAACTCGCCGTCTTGCCGCCGTTCACTCTGATGATTTGTCCGGTGATAAAGGCCGCCTTGTCTGACGCGACAAAGACGACCGCGTCGGCGATTTCCTCAGGCGTGGCGCCGCGCTTGAGCGGTACGGCGGAGTAGAACGCCGCACTCTTTTCGGTTGAACCAGTGAGGCGGTCCAGCATTGCTGTCTCGGTCGGCCCAGGAGCCACCGCATTCACGCGGACACCGTAAGCCGCGGCCTCGATCGCGGCGCACTTCGTGATTCCTTCCACAGCGTGCTTACTGCCCGCGTAGAGCGAGAAGTTGGCGGCGCCACGCTCTCCGAACGTCGATGAGATGTTGACGACGTTCCCGCTGCCCTGCGGCTGCATGATGCGTAAAGCGTGTTTGAGCCCCCATAGCGTTCCCAGCACGTTGGTGTCGAACAAAGCTGTGTAGGCGTCGGCAGATACATCGGTAACAGGGCCTGGCTTGCCCTCGACGCCCGCATTGTTGACGACGACATCGAGCCGGCCGAAGCGCGTCACCGCCCTGTCAACGAGGGCGCTCACTTCGTCCTCGCGACGTACGTCAGCAATGACGAACTCGGCCTCGGCACCGAGGCGGCGCAATTCTTCTTCCAGCGCTTTGCCTTCGGCCTTCCTGCGACCGGAAATCACCACCCGTGCCCCATCCTGCGCAAAAGCGAACGCTGCGGCCCGGCCAATTCCCGTCAGGGCGCCGGTAATTAGAACAACACGATTCGTCACGTTAAGTCCTCAGAGGTATGGGTTGGCCGTTGTTGCTCGGGTTCGCATGGCGTCACCTGGCCAAATTCGCGGTCAATTCTGGGTTGAAACTCAGATGTGGCTTAAGCGTAGAATGTTTCGGCGGCTCGGAATAAGACTTTGTATATCTGGAGCCATATTCGGCAGGCATGGGGAGAGAACAATGGAGCTTCGACATCTTCGCTACTTTGTCGCTGTCGCGGAGACGGGTAGCTTCACGACGGCGGCCGAACAGCGGCTGCATACGGCCCAACCCTCCCTCAGCCGTCAGATCCGCGATCTTGAAGAGGAGGTGGGTGTCGATTTGCTGATACGCGGCGCCCGCGGAGTTGAATTGACAGCGGCAGGTCAGGCTTTCCTCGAGCACGCTCGTGGAACGTTAGCGCAAGCGCAGTCCGCCATTGAAGCGGCTCGACGGGCGGCGCGTCGTTTAAAGCCCGTATTTGCGCTTGGGTTCCTTACTGGGCAGGAGATAGAGTGGTTGCCGGAGGCGATGCGGGTTCTCCGCGACGAACTTCCTCAGATTGAGGTTACGGTCTCCAGCCAATACTCGCCGTCGCTTCGCGATGCGCTGGTGAAAGGCGATCTCGACCTCGCATTCATGCGGCCGGAGCCAAACGTACCGGACCTGGAGTACCGGCTTGTTGTCAAGGAGCCATTGTTTGTGGTTTTGCCAAGTGATCACCCTCTCGCAGCTTGCGAAAAGATCGCTCTTCAGCAGTTCATTGGCGAGACGTTCATCACCGTTTCGCACACGGCTCCTACTGTCCGGACCGTCATCGACGAGTTTATCCTGCAGTCAGGCCTCGACATACGTGCAAGCTACGAAGTGGATAACCTCGCGATGGCGGTGTCAATGGTGGCATCGACGCGCGGTCTCGCGTTGCTTCCGTGTTACGCCAGGAATTTCCTTCCTTCGTCGGTGACAAGCCGTCCACTTGCTGTTGAACCGCCGACTATCGACCTCGTCATCGGCTATAGCCGGGCCAACACTTCGCCGATATTGAGTTTGTTTCTTTCCAGAATCGACCATCTACTCGCCCGCTGCAGATCGATAGCGGCCGAAAATCAGGCATCCGTGGCATAGCTGCCACGACACAGCAACGCTCGCTCATACGCATTTTCGCTCCCTTCAGAACTCAAAGCTCGCCCTCCGGCGCCGACGGATGTTTCGACACGCGCGCGAAATGCTGTCTTCCGCCAGAGCCAATTGCATGCCTCTGAGGCATCGCGGTAGATAAACGAAGTCTTTTTCAACACCGGGTTCCCACTCGTATATTCAGCGAGCCTGCTCGGCGCGCTGCCGACTGCTCATCTCGAAGCCAACTGGGAAGTTCCATATCGGTCATGGCTAATACGCAGGAAAGTGAGGCCTGACGGCTACAAGCTGTGGTTCGCGCTGATCGACGGCCATGTCGACACAACAAGCTTCAGTGCGAGTGAATAGGATGATTCGAGTGATCAGATCAAAGGCCAGTGACGGACATGTGCAGAACACCGCAGCTCGACGTAGCCGAACTCTGGGTCGCAGGGCGAGTTTCTGGGTATCGTTTGGCGTCAGCACTCATACGCTATGGACGAGCGCAGCACCCGCGCTTAGCTATCGGCTCTACGCGCAAAAGTGGAATCTCTCACCGGTGGACACCGCCGGGGTATTCGCCATCTATCCCATTTTCGTTGTTAGTACGCTCGTTCTGCTAGGTGGCTTGTCCGACCAGGTCGGTCGTCGCATGACGATGTTGATTGCCCTCACATGTTCGCTCGTCGGTGTGCTCGTGATGACCGTCGCGCCCGATATCCGATGGCTTCTCGTTGGACGCGCGCTGATGGGGATCGGTGTCGGACTTGGCAGTGGTTCGTCAACTGCAGCCATTTTAGAGTTCAGTTCTGACGAAGATCCGGAGCGCTCGGCTGCGGCGACCAACATCGCTCAGGGTATTGGCTTCGCGACGGGCCTGCTTCTCGGGGGAGCGCTGATTCAGTATGCGCCGTGGCCTCTGCAGTTGAACTTCCTTGTGCTTGCTGTCGTCATCGTCGTTCTGATCGTCGGAGTCTGGTTCATGCCACGTCATGGCGGACAAGACACGCGATGGTCCGTGCGCATGCCGCGCGTTCCCGCAGATTGCCGGAACGCTTTCGCTATCGCATCGCTTGCTGCTGTCATTGCGTTCGCATCGGGCGCGATTCTGCTATCCCTCGGTGGCCAGATGGCGCATGACCTGGTAGGGTCCGTCAACGCATTCACGAACGGTGCGATCCTGGCAAGCTTCGCAATCGTATCTGCTGTAATCACAGTTCTCTGCAGAAAGCTGTCCCCCAGGCTGCTGCTCCTTCTGGGGGCGATAACGGCTTCACTTGGGCTACTCCTGTTGTGGCTCGCGGTGACCTGGGTCAGCTTGTCGATGCTCCTCGCCTCTACGTCGCTCGCCGGAGGCGGTTATGCACTCCTGTTCATGGGAGCGCTTTCTGTATTGAACTCTTCCGCGCCGGCCGAGCATCGCGGCGGCATTCTTTCCGCGTTTTATCTGATCGGGTATCTCTCGATGGGTATGTTCGCCCTTGTATTGGGCGGGATGGCGAGGACCTGGGGACTCGCCGAGGCTGTTACAACGGCGTCGTTCACCATCGTCGCGCTCGGGTTCGTTAGTTTCTGGCTCTCTGCCTCGCGCCCATTTCCGGTGTTCCGCAGGTATGCAGAACGGCGAGCGGATTGAGCGAGTGGCTACCAGGCGTAAGTCGCTTTGAGTCTTTGAAAAGGAATGGCTATGACGTCATTGTTCTCCAAATATCAATTCAGACGGGTGTTGACCAGCAACCGCATTGCTGTTTCGCCGATGTGCCAGTACGTCGCAAAGGACGGGCAGGCCACCGAGTGGCACCAGGCTCATTACGCCACTATGGCGGCCTCTGGCGCGGGCCTGTTGTTTTTAGAGGCCACCGCTGTCGAACCAGCCGGACGTATCACTCCCGGCGACCTGGGTCTCTGGGACGACAGAACACAGGCTTCTCTTGAAGAAGTCGTCTCGTTCGTCAGGAAAACCTTCGATACGAAGATCGTCCTCCAGATTGGCCATGCAGGAAGAAAGGGCTCAAGCCGTGAGCCGTGGAACGGCGGTCAGCAGATATCGAAGGCTGACAGCGGCTGGGCGACCTTTGCGCCCTCTGCGTTGCCGCAGATCGACGGCGAAGAAGTGCCAGACGCACTGAGTCCTGAGGGGCTCGAGAGGATTGCGCGCGCTTTCGCCGATTCGGCCAGACGCGCCGCCGAGATCGGTGTCGACGGACTGGAGATTCACGCCGCGCACGGTTATCTGTTGCATGAATTTCTATCTCCGGTATCCAATCGACGCGAAGATATTTATGGCGGGGCGCTTGTCAATCGGCTGAGATTTCCACTTGAGGTATTCGAGTCGGTCCGTGCTGCCTTTCCAGACGAAAAACCTGTCGGCGTTAAAGTTTCGGCGACAGATTGGGTAGAGGGTGGCTGGCGCGTCGACGAAACCATCGAGCTTGGCAAGCGCCTTAAAGAGCGCGGCGCAGATTGGATCACAGCCTCTCCTGGCGGGATCTCGCCGAAGCAGAAGATCCCGGTAGGGCCGAACTATCAGGCATCTTTCGCTGAGCGGATAAGACGCGAGGTCGGGATAGCTACGATCGCAGTTGGCCTTATCACCGATCCTCATTCGGCCACCCAAATCATTAGTAATGGCGAGGCAGACTTTGTGGCACTTGCAAGGGGGATGCTCTACGATCCGCGATGGCCATGGCACGCCGCCTTTGCTCTTGGTGGGTCGGTCGACGCACCGCCGTCATACTGGCGTGCACCCCCGCAAGGCCACAATGATATCTTCCGGGTGAACAAACACGGTGCTCGCTAGTTGAGTCCAACTCATGTCTCGCGATAAGCGACTCAGACACAGGTCGCGCCTGCGACCTGCATCGGCGCGGCCTGGTCACTTTGCGGGATCTTTAACGGAGAGCCAACTGCGTTAGCTCATCAACTCTCCGTTGCGTCCACACGGACGTTGACCTTCTTCAAATCCGTAGGTCGAGTAATTGATTGCGCTCAGGCATTCATCCCGCCATCCACCGTAAGATTCGCTCCGGTAATGTACGAGGCCGTCGGCCCGGCGACGAACGCTACCATTGCGGCGATCTCCTCAGCGCGCCCGTAGCGGCCGAGCGCTGTGGCGGCCTTCTGCGGCACCGCCCAATCGCCTGAGGCGGGATTCAGGTCTGTATCGATCGGTCCCGGCTGGACGTTGTTGACCGTGATGCCCCGGCCTCCCAACTCTCTGGACAGCGCCTGAGTGAACATCCTGACGGCCGCTTTCGTGGCTGCGTAGGGCACCAGCCCGGGCGCAATAGCGCGCTCGCCCACCGCCGAACCGATCATGATGATGCGCCCACCATCACTCAGGTGCTTCAGCGCCGCCTTGGTCGTAGCGAACACGCCGCGGATGTTGATGTCGATTACTCTATCCATCTCCTCCAGCGTCGTGTCTTCGAACGGTTTCGGAATGGCCGTGCCGGCATTGTTCACCAGCACATCCAGCCGGCCGAAGGTCGAAAAAGTTTTTTCGACCGCGGCTTCGACAGCTTTGACGTCAGTAGCGTCCGCCTGGATCGCGATAGCCGTTCCGCCATTGAGTTCGATCTCTTTGACCACCGCCGATGCCGCGCTGGCGTCCTTCGCATATGTAAAGGCCACACTCGCTCCATCTGCGGCCAGACGTTTCGCGATTGCCGCACCGATGCCGCGTGAGCCACCGGTAACGAGTGCTACTTTTTGGGCTAATTCAGACATTTGATTTCCTGGAGTATGCGTGAGCGATTCACCGCGTCACTGAATCAAAAAATAGATTTGCAGTACAAATGTTCGATGTATGTTGCTGCAACGATTGTAGGTTTCCGTGATGGGTGCGACAAAGACCTTGTAAGCAGGGCGGCATGCGTTTTGGGCATGGCAGGAGAGGGCATGCCTGCATGCTCCCTCGTTCCGATTTCTCGCTTGACAAAGTGACAGACCTGTCCGTAATATTAAAATTAGTTACAGGTTAGTCACTTTATTGTGAGCAGGTCATGGATCAGTTGAACGAGCAGCGCTATCTGGAAGATTTTGCAGTGGGGCAGACGTTCGGCTCAGGGCGGCTACGCATCGACAAGGAGCGGGTCCTCGCGTTCGCTGCCGAGTTCGATCCGCAGCCCTTCCATCTCGACGAGGCGGCGGCGCGCCACTCGATTTTCGGTGGTCTGGCCGCCAGCGGCTGGCACACCGCCGCCGTGACGATGCGGTTGATGATCGAGACCGAACTCAAGCCGGCTGGCGGCTTCATTGGCGCCGGCCTCGACGAGTGCCGCTGGCCCCGGCCCGTGCGCCCAGGTGACGAGTTGCGCGTCGAGTGCGAGGTGATCGAGGTGCGACCGTCAAAGTCTCGTCCGGAGCAGGGCCTGATCAAGCTCCGAACGACCACGCTGAACCAGGACGACGAGGCCGTGCTCGTGCATGTCGTGAACATGGTTGTGCCGCGCCGGAAACACCATTCGTCTTGATACCGGAAGGCGGGATATTCATGGACGTCGGTTTCATCGGCTTAGGCGTCATGGGACAGCCCATGGCGCTCAATCTGGCCCGCGCAGGCACGCAACTCATTGTCTGGAATCGCTCCGCAGACAGATGCGAATCTTTGCGAGCCGCGGGCGCAACCGTCGCGACGACTCCTGCCGAGATATTTAAACGGACCCGGGTGGTATTCCTGATGCTGGTCGACGGCGATGCAATCGACGCCGTCCTCGGCCGCGCCACATCGCAGTTCGGCGCGAACGTTGCGCACCACACGATCGTCCACATGGGGACGACCTCGCCCGACTACTCGCGCGGACTCGACGCCGACATTCGCAAAGCCGGCGGCAGCTACGTGGAAGCGCCCGTCTCGGGCTCGCGCAAGCCCGCCGAAGCGGGGCAGCTCTTGGCGATGCTGGCAGGCGAAGACGCGGCCATCGAAAGCGTCCGCCCTTTGCTCGAGCCAATGTGCCAGCAGACGATGATGTGCGGCCCGGTTCCGAACGGGCTTCTCATGAAGCTCGCGGTGAACCTGTTTCTAATGACCACAGTCACCGGCCTTGCGGAAGCGGCTCATTTTGCCGAACGGCATGGCCTCGACATGCAGCAGTTCCGCACTATCGTCGACGCCGGTCAGATGGCGAGCGGCATCTCGCGCGTAAAAATACACAAGCTGGTGACGCGCGATTTCGAAGAAGTGCAGGCGTCGATCGTCAATGTGCTGGAGAATAATCGCTTGATTGCGGATGCGGCCAGAGCAGGCGGAGTCGCGTCACCGCTACTGGATGTCTGCTACGCGCTATTCGGCGAGACGTTGGCGTTGGGGCACGGGCAATCCGACATGGCGGCCGTCGTCCACGCATTCGAGGCAAGAACCGATTCCAGCAAGTGATCGCGTTCGACTAGACCAACAACTTCGTGGCGGCGTCAATGAGGTCGCCCTTCAGATTGGCCGACTCCGCTATCGAACCAGTGACATACGCGCCGTTGATGACCAGTGCTATCTGAGACGCGGTGCGGTTGGGATTACTAACACCCAGCTTGGCGACGATCGCTGCGAGCCTCGCCTGCATTTCCTCTTTGTTGTCTCGGGCGATAACCCGGCCAGGATGGTTGTCGTCGGGAAACTCCGCCATCAGATTAAGAAAGGGGCAGCCACGAAAGGCGGGGTGCGCAATCCGTTTCGCGATTCCAGATAGCAGCGCCTGCAGCAAAGCGCGCGGGTCATCGGCGTGCTTCTTTTCAACGTCATCCCACCACGCCCAGAACAACCGATCTTTCTCGGCGGCGAAAGCGCAGATCAAAGCGTCCTTGGAGTCGAATACGCGATAGAGGCTCGTCTTCGACACCCCGGATTGCTCGACGACCGTGTCGACGCCGATGGCACGTATGCCCTCGCGGTAGAACAGATCGCTTGCCGTCGCGAGGATCCGCTCGCGCGCGCTCACTTCGCCCTTGGGCGGGGCTCCCCGCCGAGGTCTGGCTCCTGCCTTCATATCCGCAAACTCCTTTGATTCGATTTTCTGGTTGACAAAGTAACAGATCGGTACCTAGTATGAAAGTTACAGGTCTGTTACTTTATAGGATATACCAATGCGTGTGATCGAAGCGGAAACCTTTTCGGGCTATGACGGGTTGCGGCAGATTGAATTACCCAAGCCGCAACCGGCGAAGGGCAGGGTGCTGGTTCGTGTGACGGCTGCTGGTGTCACGCCCCTCGAATACACGCTCCTGTCGGGTGGACACCCTCGAGCCAAGGCGCCGCTGGTGCTCGGCAACGAGGGCGTCGGTGTCGTCGAGGACGCAGGCGACTCCGGGCTCGCGGTGGGAAGCCGCGTGATGTTCACCGGGCCCTACGGCGTTGGCGAGAATGGCGCATGGCAGGAATGGCTGCTGGTGAGACCGGAACATCTGGCGTCGCCTGACTCGATCGGCGACGTCATCGCGGCCAGCATGCCGGTGGCTTATCTGACCGCACAGATCAGCCTCACCGACGCCGGGTTCAAGCCGGGCATGACGGTGCTGGCTCCAGGAATCGGCGGGTCGGTCGGCAACGCGACCTATCAGCTCGCACGGGCGCAGGGCGCCGGCAAGGTGATCTCCACGGCGGGCAGCGCGGCGAAAGCCGCGAGAGCGCGCGAACTTGGCTTCGAGGACGTGATTGACCTCACCGAGGAAGGTCTCGCTGACGGCGTTCGTCGAATAACGGCCGGCAAGGGCGTCGATATCGTCATCGAGAGCATCGGCAGCGCTGTGACGAGTGAGGCGTTGAGCAGCCTGGGTCACGGCGGTGTCCTGATCACGTTGGGCTACTCCGCAGGACGTAAAACCACGATCGATGTCACGGACCTCATCTGGAAGCGCGCGCGGATGGCCGGCTTCTCCCTGTTCGCCCAGTCACCGGCCGCGATCGCCACTGCGTGGCAGCACATCATTCCGTTAGTCGTAAGCGGATCAGTCAAGCCGATCGTCGAGCGGGTCTATCCCCTCGCTGAAGCACGCGAAGCCTTGCGTCACCTGATAGAGGATCGGCCGTTTGGCAAAGTTATTTTAACGATGTGACCGATATGACAAGCGGATATTCGCGGCTCCCAGGCTCGCCCGTTTCATTGAGGCGATTTCCTTTACCCACGCGAAGCTCCTTGTCGCCGAGGGCGCCTACGTCTTCATCACCGGCCGTCGCCAGAAAGAGCTCGACGAAGCCGTGAGGGCCATCGGGGCCAATTGATACGCCGATCATTGGCCAGCAGCCTGCGGACGCTATTGCGAGGATTTTATTTACCATCCCGATGGGACGCATGAGGGAAGCCGACGAAGTTGCCAAAGCTGCTTTGTTTCTCGCTTCAGGTGATTCGAATCAGGTGCGGCGAGTTGAACGGGTGGCGGATCGCGCATCGATCGGGATGCCGTGAATTGAAGCTTCGAAGGCGACGCGCCCGGCGCGCAGCCTTTACGGTTCGAGCAGGCGCAACAGGCGAAGCTCTTCGAGATCGAGTTCGGATTCGATGCGATGCAAGACCCCATCGTCGACCTTGCCGTCGCGATGCAGGCCAAGGAGCGCCTCGCGCGACACACTGACCAGCTTGAGTTCGATACGCAGAAAGTGCGCGCGGTCTTCGATCCGTTCCACTCCCAGCGCATGCGCGTTTTCGTTCGCCGCGACGCGGATCCGGTATTCGGCGAGCAGCCGCTCGAGCGCTGCGCGTTCGATACCGGACGCGTGCTTGCCCATCTCTTCGAGTACGGCGAGCGAAGCCCCAAAGGTGCGCGCACGCGTCTCGTGCTCGGACATGGTCTGTCGCGCGACCGGGCGCAGCTTCAGCAGACGGATGAGCGGCGCGAGACTGCTGCCCTGTACGACGAGCGTCGCAATGATGAGCAGGAAGGTACTGAAGACGATCAGGTCGCGGCCCGGGAAATTGCCTGGCAACGCGAGAGCGGCCGCGAGACTCACGACGCCGCGCATGCCCGACCATCCCAGCACGACGGCTTCGCCGGCCGACCACGGCGGGTTGCCCGTACGCTTCGCGAGCATGCGGCTCGGCAACCAGATCGCAGCACACACCCACAGGAGGCGGACCGCAATCGCAGTCGCTGTTGCAGGCAGCGCGACACACAAGCCGGCCATCAAGACGGCGACGTCGTAATTCACGCGCGCCAGGATGCCGTGCAGCGCGAGGCCGATCAGGATGAAGACGATCACGCCCAGCGCGAAGCATGCGGCCCAGGGCAGGCCCGGGTTGAACGCATGCACGGCAACGGCGACCGCGGCGGTCGTGACCGTCACTGCGCCCAGCACAAGAGAAACGATCGTGCCGAGCTCCTCGCGGAATTCCTTCCATGCCGTGTAGAACGAACTCGACATCAAGAGCGGCGGCAACACGGCCGCGAGCATCAGGTTCGGGTCCATCTCGGGCACGCGCTTGCCCGCGACCGCGATCACGCAGCCACCGAGCAGCAGCACGACGGCGGGCGGGATCGCAACGCGCTCGGCGAGCCAGGTGAGTGCGCCCGCACCGCAGATCAACAACAGCAGGTAATGAAAGAACTCGACGTTGCTCATCCGCGTGCAGGCAGATTGTGCAGCACGGAATTGTGTGAAGGATGATGGGTCACGATGGTTGCTTGTCCTTTGCGGCTACATCGGAAACGTGGCCGCCGGGCAGTGGGCCGAACATGTGCTGGCTGCACTTCGCTTCGCTCCATGCCGCTTTGAGCTTGACGCCCAATAGCATTCGACGTGCGACGGGGAGGATCTGCTCGCCGGCCAGAATGCCGAGCAGGCCCGCCAGTGCCACGGTGGGCGGCGCCGGCGACTGCACGCCGATCGCGCTGTAAACGATGCCGGCAAGAATTCCGGCAAGGAACGAGAGGATATACGGCTTCATGATGCGAGTCTCCTTGACAGTCGGCCGGCGACAGGCGCTGCTCAACAGATTGTTCACAAGCGTTTCGGGTCTGATCGAGTAAGGGAAGAGTAGTTAAGTTCACTTAAAGGTGCAATTCTCGGAATCGCACTCATTTTTCGGGGTGTTCTTTTGCCGGGTTTAGTATTAAATGTTAACGCTGGACGACGCATGCCCCAGCGCAATGGATATCGGACTCCTCGCGGTCACGCCGGCGAGGCGAGGTTTTGTTTTCTCCGCACCGAAGGAGATACATGTCATGAGCAATCCGAAGCTTGAAGTACTCACCCCGCAGAACAGCCAGCTCATCTTCATCGATCAGCAGCCACAGATGGCCTTCGGCGTACATTCGATTGACCGCCAGATGCTGAAGAACAACGTCGTCGGGCTGGCCAAGGCGGCCAAGGTGTTCAAGATTCCGACCACGATCACGACCGTCGAGTCGGAAGGCTTCTCGGGGTTTACCTATCCCGAACTGCTCGACGTGTTTCCGGGCATGAAGCTGCTCGAGCGCACGTCGATGAACTCGTGGGACGACCAGAAAGTGCGTGACGCGCTGGCCGCGAACGGGCGCAAGAAGGTGATCGTGTCGGGTCTGTGGACGGAAGTCTGCAATACGACATTTGCGCTCTGCGCGATGCTCGAAGGCGACTACGAGATCTACATGGTGGCCGATGCGTCGGGCGGTATGTCGAAGGATTCGCACGATTTCGCGATGCAGCGCATGGCCCAGGCCGGCGTCGTGCCGGTCACGTGGCAACAGGTCATGCTCGAATGGCAGCGCGACTGGGCACGCCGCGAGACCTATGACGAAATCATGGCAATCGCGAGGGAGCACTCGGGCGCATACGGCATGGGCATCGACTATGCCTACACGATGGTCCACAAGGCGCCGCAGCGCACGGCTACGCCGCATGAGGCGCTGCCGGCCGTGCCGGCGAAGTAAGACGCGCTCACGCACCGTCTGCGGAACGTGAGCGAGATGCTCGACGAGAAGGTCGAGCAACGCCGTGACGCGCGCAGTGCGACATGTCCAACCCGGACGAAATCGGGGTGTTCATGCGCACGACGCCATGCGGCTCGAGCACCTCAGCGCAGACGCCTCGCTTGCGCCGGCCCTGGCTTCGCCGGACAGCTGAACCGCCCGGTTCTGCACGCTAATTTGTCAGAGAGAGTGATCATATGAAACCGTATCTGGTGTCACTGGGTGCGGGCGTGCTGATAGGCGTGATCTATAGCGTGATCAAGGTCCGCTCGCCGGCGCCGCCGCTGGTTGCCCTCATCGGCTTGCTCGGCATGTTGATCGGCGCTCTGGCCGTCCCGACGCTCAAGCAGTTGCTCGGTCTTTGATTGAATCAAACGAATTTTGCGAATTGAGCGAAGTGAGGAGACGCACATGAGCGCTACCGGCACCCAACCCGATCTCATTCTGCATAACGGACGGTTCACGACGCTGGACCGTTCGAACCCGGTCGCCACCGCGGTGGCAATGACCGATGGCCGCTTCGTCGCGGTCGGCAGCGATGCCGATGTGATGCCGCTCGCGGGCGGCTCGACCCGGGTCATCGACCTGGGCGGCCGGCCCGCGCTGCCCGGCCTGATCGACAATCACCTGCATCTGATCCGCGGCGGCCTCAACTACAACATGGAGCTGCGCTGGGACGGCGTGAGCTCGCTCGCCGTGGCGATGGAAATGCTCAAGCAGCAGGTCGCGATCACACCCGCGCCACAATGGGTGCGCGTGGTGGGCGGCTTTACCGAGCACCAGTTCGAGGAGAAGCGCCTGCCGAGCATCGAGGAACTCAACGCGGTGGCGCCCGATACGCCCGTGTTCATCCTGCATTTGTACGACCGAGCGCTGCTCAACGCAGCCGCGCTGCGTGTGATCGGCTATACGAAGGACACGCCGGAGCCGCCGGGAGGCAAGATCCTGCGCGATGGCGCGGGCAATCCCACCGGCCTCCTGCTTGCGAATCCGAATGCATCGATTCTCTACGCGACGCTTGCCAAAGGACCGAAGCTGCCGCCCGAGTACCAGTACAACTCGACGCGCCATTTCATGCGCGAACTCAACCGCCTTGGCGTGACCGGCGCGATCGATGCGGGCGGCGGCTCGCAGAACTTCCCGGAGGATTACGAAGTCATCCGCAAGCTGCACGACGCGGGCGAGATGACGGTTCGAGTCGCATACAACCTGTTTACGCAAAAGCCGAAGGCCGAGAAGGAAGACTTTGTGAACTGGACCAGCATGTCCCGGTATCACGACGGCACGGATTACTTCCGCCACAACGGCGCAGGCGAGATGCTGGTCTTTTCGGCTGCCGACTTCGAGGACTTTCGCGTGGCGCGACCCGACATGGCGCCCGAGATGGAGGGCGAACTGGAAGGCGTGGTGCGCGTGCTCGCGCAGAATCGCTGGCCGTGGCGGTTGCACGCCACCTACGACGAAACCATCAGCCGCGCGCTCGACGTGTTCGAGAAGGTCGACAAGGACATTCCGCTCGCCGGCCTCAACTGGTTCTTCGATCACGCGGAAACCGTCTCCGAGCGTTCGATGGATCGTATCGCGGCGCTCGGCGGCGGCATCGCGGTGCAGCACCGGATGGCTTACCAGGGCGAGTACTTCGTCGAGCGCTATGGCGCAGAGGCGGCGCAAGCCACACCGCCCGTCGCGAAGATGCTGGAGAAGGGCATCAAGGTCTCGGCCGGCACCGATGCGACGCGCGTGGCGTCGTACAACCCTTGGGTGTCGCTTGCGTGGCTGGTGACCGGCAAGACGGTCGCGGGTCTGCGGATGTATCCGCAGCGCAACCTGCTCGACCGTGAGACGGCCCTGCGTATGTGGACCGAGTACGTCACCTGGTTCTCGAACGAAGAAGGCAGGAAAGGCCGCATCGCAGTCGGCCAGCTCGCGGACCTGATGGTGCCGGACCGCGACTTTTTCGCATGCGCCGAGGACGACATCGCCGGCACCACCGCGTTGCTCACGGTGGTGGGAGGCAAGATTGTCTGGGGCGCGGGCCCGTTCTCGCAGCACGATGCGCCGATTCCGGCCGCGATGCCGGACTGGTCGCCGGTGCGGCAGTACGGCGGCTTTGGCGGCTGGGGTCGTGGGGATGTAAGTCAGCAGCGCGAAGGCGCGCCGCTTCAGCGCGCGGCCACCGCGGCGATGTGCGGATGCGCGAGCGCGTGCAATGTGCACGGCCACGCACACGCGCGCGCATGGGGCCGCGCGTTGCCGACCGCGGATGCGAAGGGCTTCTGGGGCGCGCTCGGTTGCTCCTGCTGGGCCATCTGACGTGACGGCATTCTCCGGCCGCAGCGACCCGGCATGGGTCCGCACGCTGCTTGCGCAGGCATGGGTCGGGCCGCTCGTGCGCCTCGCGCTCGTATCGGCCTGGCTGATCGGCGGCTTTAACAAGGCGCTGCATTTCGACAGTGCAATCGCGGAGCAGGCGCATTTCGGCCTGCACCCGCCCGCGCTCTGGGCAGCGCTGGCGGTCGCGGTCGAGATAGGCGGATCGCTATGCGTCGTATTTCGCCGCTTCACGTGGATTGGCGCGGGCGGCCTCGGTGTGCTGACCGTCGTCGCCATGCTGGTCGCCAACGACTTCTGGAACCAGACCGGCGCCGCGCGCTTCATGGCGCTCAACAGTTTTTTCGAGCATCTGGGACTGATCGCGGCGCTTGTGCTCGCGACCATGCTCGGCGATACGAAAGGTGCGGCCGGCGGCAGCCGCACCTGATTGATCAGACAGAACGATGAAACAACAAGGAAATTCCGTCATGAAAACGATTCGCTCTGCGTTGCTCGCCGTGCTGATCGCGAGCGGTCTTGTCGCCGCGCCGGTTGCGTTCGCGACGCCACCCACACCGGCCGTCTTGCCGCCGTACGTCGCCGTCGGTCCGCAGTACGATACGACGCACGTGTACGTTGCGGCGGAAGACTTCGATCGCTTCACCGATAGCTTCGTCGCGACGTTTGGCGGCAACAAGTCGAAGCAGGGCGTATTCCAGGTCACGCCAACGCCGAGCCAGACGATGTCGCAGCTCGTGTTTACGCCGTCGGGCACGATCTCCGTGTTCGGCTTCAAGACGCCCATTCCGTATCCTTTCGGCGAGGAGCGCACGGGCTACCTCGTGACCAACATGGACGCGGCGATGAAGTCCGCGCGCGCGCTCGGCGCCGACGTGATCGTCGACACGTTCCCCGATCCGATCGGCCGCGACGCCATCATCTCGTGGCCTGGCGGCCTTAAGATGCAGCTCTACTGGCATACCCAGGCGCCGCACTACGATGCGCTGCAGACCATTCCCGAGAACCGTGTCTATGTGTCGCCGCAAAACATGCGCAAGCTGGTTCACGCTTTCGTGAAGTTCTCGCACGGCCGGGTGGTGTCCGATGTGGGCAACGCGCCCGGTATCGAAATCGGCCGGCCGAACGACACGTATCGCCGCATTCGTATCGAGTCGGGCTTCGGCAAGATGACCGTGCTCGTGACTGATGGCCGTCTGCCCTATCCGTTTGGGCGGGAAGTGACCGGCTACGAAGTGCCGAATCTCGCCGCGACGCTGGAGAAGGCGAAGGCCGCGAGCGTGCAGGTGCTCGTGCCGCCGTTTACTTCGGACGGGCGCGACGCCGCGATCGTCGAGTTCCCGGGCGGCTATATCGCCGAGATTCACGCGAAATCGGCGCAATGACGCGTTGCATTCGTAGTCGGAGCGGTGGCCGGACATAAGCCCACGCGGACAATGGCGAGGGGAACCATGGTGTCGACTGCAATGCGGGGGAGTCGATTCGAAAAGGCCGCCAGTGCCCTGACCTTCGCGGGTCTGCTGCTGACGGGTGCAGACGCGAGCTTCGCGGATACGGTCGCGCAACCCGCAACCGGGATGAGCCTCGCGGCGGATGCCGCCGATACGGTAGCGCCTGCGAGCGGCAGCACATCGGCAGGCACCTGCAATGCAAAGCGGCCCGTCGTCATGTTCAACCGCTGGCAGGAAGACTGGTCGGTGCTCGCGAATCCGTGCGTGCCGCGCGAACCGCTCGACGGCCTCAAGTACATTCCGTTCGGCGGCGACCCGGCATCGTATCTGTCGCTCGGCGTGAATATGCGCGAGCGCGTCGAAAGCAATAACGCACCGCTGTTCGGCATCGGCACGCAATCGGATACGTATCTGATCCAGCGCGTCGAGGTCCATGCCGATGCGCATCTCGGCGAGCACTGGCAGTTCTTCGTGCAGATCGAGGATGCACGCGTGTGGGGCAAGAACGTGGTCACCCCGGTGGACAAGAACCCGCTCGATCTCGAACAGGCGTTTGTCACCTACACCGGCGCGCTCGGCGGCGGCACCTTCAAGTTTCGTGTCGGCCGCCAGGAGATGGCATTCGACCTGCAGCGTTTCATCTCCGTGCGTGACGGCCCGAACGTGCGCCAGACGTACGACGCGCTCTGGGCTGACTACGAATACCAGAAGTGGCGCTTTATCGCCTACGCGACGCAACCCGTGCAGAACCGCGACGCAACCGCGTTCGACGACGTATCGAATCGCGACCTCACGTTCAGCGGCGTGCGTTTCGAGCGCCAGTCGGTAGGGCCGGGCGATCTGTCCGGCTACTGGTCGCGCTATAACCGCAGCAACGCGCGGTACCTGGATGCAAGCGGCGTCGAGCGCCGCGATGTCTGGGATTTGCGCTACTCCGGCACACGTGGTCGTTTCAATTGGGATGTCGAAGGGATGCTGCAGACGGGAACGGTCGGTAACAGCACGATATTCGCGTGGGCGATGGGCTCGATCGCGGCCTACAAGCTCGACATGCCCTGGTCGCCGCAAGTTGCTGTGCAGGTCGACGCGGCTTCAGGCGATCGGCACCCGCACGACGGCAGAATCGAGACCTTCAATACGCTGTTTCCGAACGGCTACTACTTCACGCTCGCGGGCTATACGGGCTATTCGAACCTCATTCATATCAAACCATCCATTACGCTCAAGCCGACGACCAATCTGGCGCTGCTCGGCGCGCTGGGCTTCCAGTGGCGCGAGACGACCGGCGACGCCGTGTATCAGCAGGCGAATCAGGCTGTACCGGGCACGGCGGGTAGAGGCAGCCTGTGGACGGGGATGTATGTGCAGTTGCGCGCGGACTGGACGATTGCGGCGAACCTCATTGGTTCGATCGAAGCCGTGCACTTCCAGGTGGGGAACTCGATCCGTCAGGCGGGTGGGCGCAATGCTGACTACGCCGGCATTGAGCTCAAGTACGGGTGGTAGGTCACCCAATTTTAATGGGTGAGCTGGCTAGTCCGCAGCTGACCGTTGACGAGCCCGATCTGCTGTACAGTATTCCGGGAACCCGATGATGTTTTTTTCCGTGTTTTTCCGAAGTGAAACGGACATTAGTGCAGTCATGCCGGCCTGCACGTTCTTGGCCAAAACAGTCGTCGGCCGTTGCAAGTATGCACGGCCGGGACCGAAAAGAGATATTGCTACCGCTGCGCGCCGAACGTAACTCGGGCCAGTTTGATTTCCACTACCAAACTCGCGACCTTAAGCTCAGGAGCCGATCCCGTCACCTGACAAAACCATCGGATCGCGTCATATAAATCGGGTGAAAGTCGGCGTTCGCCTTCTTGAACTCGTCCGAGGGCGTGCCATAGATCACCCAGCGAGTGAGCTTGGCCACAGCGAAGAACTCCGTCGACAATGGGGCGAAGCTTTCCGTTTGGTGGAACAGCGCCGCCTTCGAATCCGAGTAGCGTTCGAAGATGTCAACCGTCTTCTGGTCGTCTGCGATGTTGAGCTCAAACTGCAGCGCGCCCGGCTCCTTCTCTGTCGCGGCCACAAGCTTTGGTATTAGCGGCTTGAACTTGTCCATCTGATCGACGGTAACGGTGAAAACCCAGTACACCTGTTCGCTCTGCATCTCTGCCTCCATGGTACGGTACCTCAAGGCTCACGCGACGCTGACAATTGGCGCAACTGCCACCTGCGGTATTGGACCATACTCCAATAAGAGTAGCGGCCGCGATGCTCGCGCTCAGGCCCGCTGGCACTAGAACTGCGCAACCAATATTCGCATGGCCGCGCGTCACTTCAGTATATGTGCAATCTGGCAGACGGCTCAACAACGTGGGCGTGTAAGCCGGAACCGCCGATCCACATCCTGTGCAGAATGACGACAAGTTTGAGCGCGACAGCGACCACTGCCCGGCGATCAGCGCTACTGAGCAAGTATGGCGAGCGCGGCGCGCAGAGGGGCAAATGAGACTGTAAACAGTCCATCGAGCGGCTTGGTCATTTCCAGTATCAGGAAAATTGCCACCGAAGTGGATAACGCGCTCATAAACAATGCTGCAATGACCGTAGCGTTGGCGGGGGTGAGCATGCCAAACGCGCCGAAAATGATGGATAGCCACAACACCAGGGCTACCAGCAGCGGTATGGGGAGTGAGCCCACCGCTTGCAGCAGTGCCAGTCCGCGCACGGCCAGCACTTCATCGGCAATCTGGATGGCGTTCGTCTGCAGCTCACGCTGCTCTGCATTACGCGGCGAGAGTTCTTTCAGCTTGTGCTGAAGGCCCTCCATTCCTCTTAGCGCCTGGACGCTGCCAAGCGCTGCCACCTCCGCAGGGTCGCGGGAAACGAGTGTCTGGATCCACGTGCCGTAGCTCTGCTTAATCAGGCCACGGACCTCCTGCGTTTCAGGTCCATATTGGGCCAGCACGCGATCGAGGCGAACGACGCCGGCGGCATTGTGCACAAGTTCACTGTTCACTGTATCGAATGAGCTTTTCGCCGACGAGATCAGCAGGCCAAGCACCAACGCGGCCATCGTCGCGATCAGGCCGGTCGCCAGCTTTACGACACCGACTGAATCGTCACCAAGGTGATGCTGCGGCAGCATGGTACGCAGGTACAAGCCAAGCAGCGCGCTGCCGAATACACATACAAACACGATCAACGCGATAACGAAGTCGCTCACAGTTCAATCCTCCGTCTCTGGTCGTAAGCCCTGCGCCAATGGTTATCCAAAACGGACGCAGGGCAGCGGTGGTCGAGCAAACCTAACTCTTTCCGGTTATGTTGGAAGGCGAACCTTGGACCCGACGCGGACAGGCTACCGGCCGCAACGCCCACCATACCGTGCGAAGCGCAGCGTCGCCAGTCGGCCGTCAATTTGACTCCGAAGGTTGCGCCACGCGAGCGCAGCAAGTCAACTCTGGGCGTTCCGCAAGGCACTTGCACCACGCGATAGTAAACGCCATTCGCGCCGTAGGCGGGTTGAAACCACGTACTGCCGTACAGGTAGTATGTGCCGCCCCGAACGCTGGGCGATATACAGCCAGCCGGGAGTGCAGCGTAAACCGCGCTCGTCGCAAACGCCGTACTGATGTGGGCGGGCGCAGGGGCGGCTGTCGTCGCTCCAGTCACGTAGCCGGGGTAGTAAACGTTCGATGAAGCCGCTGCGGTGTTGGCCAAGGCCAGGTTGGACGAGCGAATGAAAGCGGTTCACGCGGGTTTGTCGGACTGATCGGGCATGCTCGTGTTCCATAGCACTTCGAACAGAATGCACTCGAACGCAAAGAACTCCGCGCTTTGAATGGACAGCGCGTAGTGCTCGGCCCGCGATGAAATGAAGGCCACGGTGTCGTCGTAGAGATAGGTCGTGATACCCACTTCGAAATCGGCGGGCGAGAAACGGAGTTCACGGAGATCGCGCTTCGACGATCGCCACAGATCGCGCGTATTGCCGGGGCCCGAGCGGATCACGCGCAGATTGATACCCGCACGGATGCGTCGCACCGCGACGTCCCTGATGACCTCAAAACCCGGCGTCTGAAACAGCTCGCTGTTAGACATCACCGCGCGCAACTCTTTACTGACGGCGATCGCCTGCTTTGGCAATGGCACGATGTGATCGTGCCGCATTTTCATCCGCTCGGCTGCGACATGCCATTCGGCTGTCTTGAGGTTCATCTCGTCCCACGGCACTGCCGCAACCACACCGGGGCGAAGGCCGGTCAGCATGGTGAGCTTGAGGGCGGCGCGGATAATGGGCGACCTGTAGGCATCGATAGCCAGAGCGAGTGGGCCTATGTCCGCCGGCTTGGTGATCGCTGGTATATGGCCTTTCTTGTGGCGTGGCACAACACCGCGGAGTGTCAACGCGGCGCCATCTTCGCGCAGTCCGTTCTGGATGGCGTACGTCACGATGCCACCGACATACTGCCGTGCTTTGGTCGCGAGGTTAGGTGCGTGGGAGGCGATCGCTTCGAGTACGGGCTTGACCTCTGGCGTGGCAAGCGTGGAGATGGGCTTGTTGCGGAGCGCGGGAGTCAGGTATTCGCGAACGACAAACTCCGCCTTGCGGTACGTTTCGTCGGCCCATTCCGTACGTTTGAAGTCGAGCCAGCTTTGAGCTACGAGATGAAAGGCGCCTTCGGCCGCGCGTTTGCGGCCGGTGGCTTCGGCCCGGCGATGCTCGACCGGATCGATGCCTTCGCGTACAAGACTGCGTGCGGCAGTGGCCGACCGTCGCGCATCGGCGAGTGTGATATCGGGGTAGGGACCGAGGCTGAGGAAGTTCTCCTTGCCCGTACTCAGCCGTCGATAGCGGAGCAGTCAGGTTTTGCCCCCGTCCGGCCAGATGCGCAAGGCCAAGCGATTCCCATCCGCGAGCAAATAGGGGTGCTCGCGCGGATTGGCGAACGAAATACCACTTCGGAGTTCGGTTCGACGCGTTTGGGCATGGCCTAACATCTCGACTCCGTGTATACGCAAATGTATACGCAAAAATCGTCGATGTCAGTGGATCGCAAGGGATCTGCAGACAACAAAAAACCCCGTAAGACTTTGATCTTACGGGGTTTCTCGAACTTCTTCGGCTTGAGTTGCAACTAAGCCGGAACAACTGTTGGTGCCCAGGAGAGGACTCGAACCTCCACGGTGTTGCCACCGCTAGGACCTGAACCTAGTGCGTCTACCAATTCCGCCACCTGGGCACGTCTTCAAGCTAGACCGCTATTTTAGCGCGATGATGCAGCGTGTCAATCCCTACATACAAACTGGCCATCGCTTCATCAACCGCCCGGTTGTGCCGTGCAGCGAAGCAAAACTTCGCTGCCCAATCACTGCCAACTCGCGTTGACGCAACCGTCCTGCTAACCACATGATCCGATCGAAAAACCGGAATCGGACCACATAACCTCACACAAAAAGTAAAGCCGCCGATGTGAAACATCAGGCGGCTTTACTTTTGAATCTGGTGCCCAAGAGAGGACTCGAACCTCCACAGTGTTGCCACCGCTAGGACCTGAACCTAGTGCGTCTACCAATTTCGCCACCTGGGCAGGTGATGAACAGCAAAGAACGCCATTATAGCGACAGATTCAGGGCTGTCAAGCGTTTCTCAAAAGTCGCTTAAACATCGCCGCAGCGAGCCTGCATGCGCCTCACAGCGACTATTGACGGGCCGCTTGGCGCACAAGACGGGTGTTAGAATGCCTCGCAGTAGTTCGTTGGCACGGTGCACACGCCCGTCGGACTCAGACTTGAACGAGCCGGACCCGAGCAGTCATTCCAGTGCAATCGCAAGTGCAACTTAAGCGCAACCCAAGCGCCTCTTAAGCCCAGCCACATCGCCGACCGACGTCCATGCAACGAGAAAAAATCATCGACAAGCCCTTGAGCAAATTCCCGTATCCGATCCCGAGCCGCGAAGAAATCCTGGGCGTCCTGCGCACGAGTGAAGCGCCGCTTGCCGCGAACGACATCGCCGAAGCCCTGTCGATCAAGCGCCAGGAGCGCGAAGGATTTTTCAAGCGCCTAGGCGCCATGGAGCGCGACGGCCAGATCCGGCTCGATCAGCGCAATCTCTACCAGCTCACCCATCCGTCGAACTTCGTCGCGGGCCGCGTGCAGGGCCATCGTGACGGCTACGGTTTTCTCATTCGCGACGACGGTCAGGACGATCTGTTCTTGCCCACCGGCGAAATGCAGAAGGTCATGCACAACGATCGCGTGCTCGCGCGCATTGTCGGCTATGACCGTCGTGGCAGGCCGGAAGGGCATATCGTCGAAGTCACGGACCGCGCCAACAAGCGCGTGATCGGGCGCCTGCTCAACGAGAACGGCGCGCTGATCGTCGCGCCTGAAGACAAGCGCATCGGTCATGACATCCTGATCGCGCAGAACACCAAGAAGGCCAAGGTCGGCCAGGTGGTGGTGGTCGAGCTCACCGATTTCCCGAGCCGCCACTCGCAGCCGCTCGGCCGCGTGGTGGAAGTGCTCGGCGATATCGACGACCCCGGCATGGAAATCGAAATCGCGGTGCGCAAGTACGGGGTGCCGCACGAATTCAGCCAGTCCGCGCTCGACGAAGCCGCGAGGCTCCCCGATGAAGTCCGGCCGGTCGACGCGCGTCATCGCATCGACCTGCGCGACGTGCCGCTCGTCACGATCGACGGTGAAGATGCCCGCGACTTCGACGACGCGGTCTATTGCGAGCCGGTTCAGGTCGGTCGTGGCGAAGGCTTCCGCCTGATCGTCGCGATCGCGGACGTCTCGCATTACGTGCATCCGAAGAGCGGTCTCGACGCGGATGCGTTGGAACGCAGCACCTCGGTGTACTTCCCGCGCCGCGTGATTCCGATGCTGCCGGAAAAGCTGTCGAACGGTTTGTGCTCGCTGAACCCGAACGTCGACCGTTGCGTGCTGGTGTGCGACATGATCGTCACCGCGCGCGGCGAAGTGAAGGCGTATCAGTTCTATCCGGGCGTGATGCACTCGGCGGCGCGGCTGACCTATACGGAAGTGGCCGCGGTGCTGAAAAACACCAAGGGCCCGGAGGCCGCCCGTCGCGCCGCCTTGCTGCCGCAACTGCAGAATCTGTATGGCGTCTACAAGTCGCTGTTCGCCGCACGCCAGAAGCGCGGCGCGATCGACTTCGATACGACCGAGACGTACATCGTTTGCAATGCGCAGGGCAAGATCGAACAGATCATTCCGCGCACCCGCAACGACGCACACAAGCTGATCGAGGAATGCATGCTGGCCGCGAACGTGTGCGCGGCCGACTTCCTCAAGCGCAACAAACACCCGGGTCTGTTCCGTGTGCACGCCGGGCCGACCGCCGAGAAGCTCGAGAATCTGCGCACCTTCCTGCGCGGCATGGGCCTCACGCTTGCCGGCGGCGACAAGCCGCACGCCAGTGATTACGCCGCGCTGATGGCGCAGATCCGCGAGCGGCCGGACGCGCAGATGTTGCAGACCATGCTGCTGCGCTCGATGCAACAGGCTGTCTACAGTCCCGACAACATCGGCCACTTCGGTCTCGCGTACGAGGCGTATGCGCACTTCACGAGCCCGATTCGCCGCTATCCCGACCTGCTCACGCACCGCGCGATCTACGCGATTCTGCAAGGCCGCAAGTATCAGCCGGAACCGCCGCAAGGCGTCGAGTTGAACACGGCGCTGTCGCCGCGCGCCCGCGCGATGCAGCAGGCCGACGAGGAAAAACACGGCGCTCGCAACAAGTCGAAAGACGTGGCGATCTGGGAAGAACTCGGTCTGCATTGCTCGGCGAACGAACGCCGTGCAGATGAAGCATCGCGCGACGTGGAAGCCTGGCTCAAGTGCTACTTCATGCGTGACAAGCTCGGTGAAGAGTACGGCGGCATGGTGAACGGCGTGACGTCGTTCGGCATTTTCGTGCAACTCGACTCGCTCTTTATCGAAGGCCTCGTGCACGTCACCGAACTGGGTTCGGACTACTTCCAGTACGACGAGATCAAGAACGAGTTGCGCGGCGAGCGTACCGGGATTCGTTATCGCCTGTCGGATCGGGTGCGGGTGCAGGTGAGCCGCGTCGATCTCGATGCGCGCAAGATCGACTTCCGCCTCGTGCGCGACACGCCGATCAAGCCGCCGGCGAGTCGTCCGGCGCTCGCCGACAAGACATCCGGCGAAAGCGGCGGCGCACGCGTGCGTTCGTTGCCGCCGGTGGATGGCGGTGCGGGTGGCGCGGCAGCGCCGGGCGGCCGACGCAAGAAGGCCGCGCCCGCGCAAACCGCGGCCGTCAAGGAAGCGCGCGCGGCACGCGGCGCGGCGAAGAAACACGGCGGCGCGCCGGCCAAGTCGGCCTCGAAACTGCAGGCCCGCAAGAAGCGCTGAAGTCGTATGAAGGCTTGAACCGCGCGCATCGGGTACGTTGAAACGTACCGGTTGCGCGCGGTCTTCGTTTCATCGCAAAGAAGTCAGTTACCGAAGCAGCGACTCAAGCAACACAGCAAGCAGGTTCGCATTCATCACAGCAGCGCGCTTTCAAAGCGCGCTCAATCAAAGGTTTGTCAGTCATGTCACGTCTCAAGGTTCTATACGGTTTCCACGCAGTGACCGCACGTATGCGGCACGATGCGTCGACGGTCGAAGAGGTTTACTACGACGCCACGCGCAAAGACCGTCGCATGACCGAGTTCCTGCACGCGGCGAAAGAAGCCGGCGTGCGTCTGATCGCCGCCGACGAAACGCGTCTGTGGGGCCTCTCGCATACCGAGCGGCACCAGGGCGTGGTGGCGCGTGCGGGCGATATGCCGCTCGCGCAGAATCTGGCCGAACTGCTCGACGGCATCAACGGTTCGCCGTTGATTCTCGTGCTGGACGGCGTGACGGATCCGCACAACCTTGGCGCCTGCCTGCGGGTGGCCGATGCGGCCGGCGCGCATGCGGTGATCGCGCCGCGTGACCGCGCGGTGGGCTTGAACGCGACGGCAGCGAAGGTGGCGAGCGGCGCAGCCGACACCGTGCCGTACATCACCGTCACGAATCTGGCGCGCGCGCTGCGTGAGTTGAAGGACGCGGGCGTGTGGGTAGTCGGTACCGCCGGCGAGGCCACCAAGAGCCTCTACGAGACCGAGCTCGACGGTCCGGTCGCACTGGTGATGGGTGCCGAAGGCGAGGGCATGCGCCGCCTCACGCGCGATACCTGCGACGTGGTCATGCAGATTCCGATGGCGGGTACGGTCGAAAGCCTGAATGTGTCCGTGGCGAGTGGCGTGTGTCTGTTTGAAGCCGTGCGCCAGCGGTCGGTGAAGAAGTAAACTCCGGTAAACTCATCGTTTTTACTGCTCGCCTGCATTCCCCATGACCCAAGACGAACTCAAGCAACTGGTCGGCCAGGCCGCCGCCGACTATGTGAACGCCAACGTGCCGGAAGGCTCCGTGATCGGCGTCGGCACCGGCTCCACCGCGAACTGTTTCATCGACGCGCTGGCCGCCAGCAAGACCCGTTATCGCGGCGCCGTGTCGAGTTCGCTCGCCACCACCGCGCGTCTGCAATCGCACGGTTTCAAAGTGCTCGACCTGAACGAAATCGATTCGCTGCCGGTGTACGTGGACGGCGCCGACGAGATCGACCACAGCGGCGCGATGATCAAGGGCGGCGGCGGCGCGCTGACGCGCGAGAAAATCGTCGCGTCGGTGTCGGACGTATTCGTCTGCATCGCCGATGCGAGCAAGCTGGTCGACACGCTCGGCAACTTCCCGCTGCCGATCGAAGTCGTGCCGATGGCGCGTACGGCGATCGGCCGTCGCGTGACAGCGCTCGGCGGCGTGCCGGTGGTGCGCGTGACCAGGGAAGGTGTGCCGTTCATTACCGATAACGGCAACGAGATCATCGACGTCAAGGGTCTGCGCATCAGCGACCCGCGCGCGCTGGAAATGCACATCAATGCATGGCCGGGCGTGGTGACGGTAGGCCTGTTCGCGGGCCGCGGCGCGAATCTGTGCATGCTCGGCACGGATACGGGCGTCGAGACGATCGAATACAGCAAGAGCTGATCACCGCGCTTTTGCGGCCGCGAGCGAGCCTGCTTTAGCGGGCTCGCTCTGCTGCATTGGCGAGGCTCCGACCAGCATCAGCGCGCGGCGCGCCCAATCGCCTGCATCATTCGCTGCAAATACTGATCCACTGAAAACTCGGTTTGCGCATCGGCGAGCGCCTGATTCGCGAGGCGCTGCGCCAGCGCCGGATCGTCGCGCAATGCGCCGATCGCATCGGCCAGCGCGGCCACATCCCCCGGTTTCACGAGCCAGCCATTGCGCCGATGCCGCACGATCTCGGTCACGCCGCCCGCGGCCGCTGCGATCACCGGGCGCGCAGCCGCCATGCCTTCGACGATCACCCGCCCGAACGGCTCCGGCTCGGTCGAGGTGTGCAAGATCACATCCATCGCTTTCATCCACACGGGCACGTCGTCCTGAAAGCCCGCGAAACGCACGCGATCCGCGACGCCCAATGCCTCGGCCTGCTCATGCAGCCGTTGCGCGTACGCGTCCTCGCCGAATAGCGGTGCACCGACCAGCACCAGGTGCACGCCGGGCAGTCGCGCCATTGCTTCGAGCGCAATGTGCTGACCTTTCCACGGCGCGAGACGGCCGAACAAACCAGCAAGCCACGCATGCTCGGGCAAACCCAGTCGCCGGCGCAGTGTGGCTATGTCGCTGTCGTCGATGCGTTTGAACGCGTCGGCGTCGACCCCGTTGTAGATGACCGGCACCGAGTCGGCCGCGATGCCCGTCAGCGCGATCAGCGAGCGCTTCGATGCCTGCGAATTCGCAACCACGTGGTCAACTGCGAGGCGCACCAGCCACTTGATGACGCTTAACTGCACGCGTCCGAAATGCTCGCGCGTGAGGATGTCGTGCTGATACCAGATCACTGGTTTGCGATGCAGCGGTTTGCCGAGCGCGCCGAGCACGAGTGCCTTTTGTGTGTTGAGAAACAGCACGTCGAATTTTCGCGCGCGCGCCGCGATTGCGCGGACCTGGCGCAGGATGCCGGGCACAACGCGCAGGCAGTTCGACCCCGACGCTTGCCGAACGATGCCCGATACGCGCGCGTCGTTTAACACTTGCACGCGTGCGCCGAGTGTTTCGAGCCGCGCGCGAAATGGACCGTCGGAGAGCAGCACGACTTCGCTGCGCGCAATGCAACTGCCGGCCAGTTGCAAGAGCGCGAATTCAGCGCCGCCGAGTTGGCCGCTCTGGTCGACGAATAGCACGCTCGGGATGGTCGGCGAGAGCGTTGCCGAGCTTGCAGCCGATGCCGATGATGCGGGCGCGGCAGATGGATCGATCAGGGCCGGCTGAACCAGCGGCAAGGAATGAGCGAGGGGCGTAGCGTCGATCGTCGGGCGCATAAAGTGCAAAGTCGGGCGAAGTGATTGGACTCGCCATTCGCAAGAAGCGAATAGCGAGTCTTCATTATTCGCGGACTGTCGCGCGTCGAATGTGGGCATACGCACGCACGGCAAATGATGCGGCACTTACACTCGTTGCTATGGCCATGGGTCGTTAATCAATAGGCGGGGAGATCATGAAAGTGGCGATCGTGCACGACTGGCTCGTCGCACCTGGCGGAGCCGAGAAAGTGCTCGAACAGATCATCGAGTGTTTTCCCGATGCCGATCTCTTCAGCCTCGTCGATTTCCTCGAAGACCGCAGGCCGGTAGGCGGCAAACCTGTCACCACGTCGTTCATCCAGGGCCTGCCGTTTGCGCGGCGCCACTATCGCGCGTATTTGCCGCTGATGCCGCTCGCGATCGAGCAGTTCGATCTCTCGGGTTACGACCTCATCATCACGAGTTCTTATGCGGTCGCCAAGGGTGTGCTGGTCGGCCCGGATCAGACGCACGTGAGCTACGTGCATTCGCCGATGCGCTACGCGTGGGACCTGCAGCACCAGTATTTGCGCGAAGCGAATCTGACGCGCGGGCCGAAGTCATGGCTCGTGCGTGCGTTGCTTCATTATCTGCGCGGCTGGGATTCGCACTCGGCGAACAGCGTCGATCGTCTGATCGCGAATTCGCAATTCGTCGCGCGGCGCGTGATGAAAACTTACCGGCGCGATGCCGCAGTGATTCCGCCGCCCGTCGACGTGCACAAGTTCGAACTGTGCACGCACAAGGAAGACTTCTATCTGACCGCCTCGCGGATGGTGCCTTACAAGCGCATTGAACTGATCGTCGAAACCTTCAACGCGACGCCGCACCGCAAGCTGATCGTGATCGGCGACGGACCGGAGATGGCGGCGATTCGCGCCAAGGCCGGTCCGAATGTGACGATCCTCGGCTATCAGCCGTTCAAGGTTCTCAAGGATCATCTGCAACGCGCGCGCGCCTTCGTGTTCGCCGCCGAGGAAGACTTCGGCATCGTCGCGCTCGAAGCACAGGCGTGCGGCACACCGGTCATTGCGTTCGGCAAGGGTGGGGCGCTCGAAACAGTGGTGCCGATCGGCGAGGCACGTCCTACCGGCGTGTATTTCGCACGCCAAACGGTCGTGTCGATGCTCGACGCGATCGACCGCTTCGAGCGGCAGAGTGAACAGATCACACCGGCGGCATGCCGCGCGAATGCGGAACGTTTTTCCGCGGCGGTTTTCCGGCGCGCCTTCATGGCTGAGGTGACGCGCACGATCGCGGCATCGGGCTGGCGTCTGCGGGTCGCGGCAGCAGAGCGCGTCGAACCCGATCTGGCCACCGGGGATCTCGGGTGGCCCGGCGAACGCGCGCAAGGAGGCAGTTGGGGACGTTGACGCGCTCGCGTGCAGACCATGAAGCGCGACAGATTATCTCTTTATTCGCATATTGCGAACTTCGCTATATGCGAATAAAATGACTTCGTCGTACCGCAGTAAGCCATAGTGGGCTGTTCGGCCTATGCCGCCCGGCTGACTATCGGTGTCGAACCCGTCCCTTAGCCTCGCAGGTAGAGCGTGCTTGTCCAGTGCGCGTGTGCATGCGAGGAAATACGATGCGGGTCATTTCAAAGAAAGCGTTGCTGGACTTCATAAAGAGGCATCCGGAGGCGCGCAGTGCGCTGTTGACGTGGTACTCACTGGCGCAGGCTTGCCTCGCGTATGGCTATAACGACCTGGAGCAGACGTTCGCGGGCGTGGACTACGTACCGCCGCAATACACCGTTTTCGATGTAGGCGGCAACCGGTTCCGGATCATCGCGGCGATTCCCTACAACAGGCAGTCGTTGTTCGTTCGTCACGTATTGACGCATACGGAATACGACCTTTGGACGAGGAAGAATCTAAACTTATGAATGCCGATCGCCTTCCGGGAGCCTTTCCCGACATCGCTCAAACCTGGGCTGCCCTGCAAACCCAGTTGCCGATCACACCCATTCGTAATGAGCAGGACTATCAGAAGATGGTGCGGCTCGCCAACGCGCTCGCCGATCATCTGAACGGTAACGAGAAGGATCCGCTGGCCGATCTGTTCGCGATCGTCACCGACCTGATCGAAAGCTGGGAAGTGAACAACGTGACGATCCCGAAAGCGGAGCCGCGTGAGGTGTTGCGGCATCTGCTGGAAACGCACGGGCTCAAGCAGAAGGACCTGATCGGTATCGCATCGCCCACCGTGGTGAGCGATATTCTCGCGGGCCGGCGCGCCATCAGCAAAAAGGTGGCGAAGGCACTGGCCGCGCGTTTTCATACCGACGTCAGCGCGTTTCTGTAAACGAACGCGGCGCACAGCGCCAGTTGTGCGCCAATAAAAAAGGGCTGCGCCTCGATCCGGCGCAGCCCTTTCGCTTTACTGCTTTTAACCCGATCTATCGTGATCCGTGCGTATCGAGCGGATCGCCGGCGGAGTAGGTGTACGCGTAGGCATAGTCGTACGTGCCGTTCTTGTTGTGGCTCTTGAGCGGCACCGCATTCATCACGCCTCCCACCACCCGGGCCCGCGCGCGCCGCAGTTTCTTCAGCGCGTCGGCCACGTGGCCCTCTGTGTGAGCACCGGAGCGCATGACCAGCACCGTCGAACCGGCGATATGCGCAATCACCGCCGCATCGGCCACCGCCAGCAGCGGTGGCGTATCGACGATCACCAGATCGAACTCCTGCTCGAAGCGCGCGAGGATTTCACCGAAGCGCGACGACGTCAGAATCTCGGACGGATTCGGCGGATACGCGCCCGCCGCGATGAAGTGCAGGCCATCCACGCCCGTGGCGCGAGCCGCGACTTCGAGATCGACCTGACCCGTCAGCAGTTCGGTCAAGCCACCATTCGGCGAGCGGCCGAGATACTGCGCGAGACGGCCGCGCCGCAGATCGGCATCGATCAGCAGCACGCGCTTGCCCGATTCCGCGATCAATGCAGCGAGGTTCGCGCACAGAAAGCTTTTGCCGTCCGAAGGCGCCGGACTCGTGATCGCTACGATGCGGTTGGGCGCATCGACCAGGCCGAATTGCAGCGTGGCGCGCAGCCCACGCAGGCCTTCCACCGTGGTGTCGTACGGATGGGTCTTCACCAGCAGCGGCCGCATCGGCGTTTTGCCCGACGCAATGACGGTTTGCGTACCGACGGGCACCTGCCCCTGGCGGGCCGCCGCCGAACCAGGCCGAAGCGCTCGCATGACGCCCGACGATCCCGCGGACACTTCGGTCGGTGTCGACCTGGGGCCGTGCAGCGCTGCGGCGCGCATGGCGCTCAACTGCCGGTCGCTGCGCGCCTGTTCCGGGCTGAAGGCGATCGAGCCGAAGATCGGCAACTGGAAGCGCCGCTCGACGAACTCAGGATCGGCCACGCCGGTAAAGAACGTGTGCCGGCAAAACGCGAACAGAATCCCGCCGATGATGCCGAGCAGCGTGCCCGCCGAAATGATCAGCGCCGATTTGGGCCGCACCGGCTGGGACGGCAGCAAGGCGGCGTCGATGATATGCACGTTGCCGATCGTGCCGGCACGCGAAATCGACAGCTCCTGGGTTTTATTCAGCAGCGCCACATAAATTTCCTCGGCAACCTTCGCATCGCGCTGCAAGGAGAGGGCGTTGCGTTCGGAGCTCGGCAGCGTGCTGAAGTGATCCTCGAAACGGGCTTTTTCGCGCGACATCGCCGCCAGTTGCGCGTCCACCTGTTGCACCTCCGGGCTTTCTTCCGTGAAGCGCTGCAGCAGTTGCGCGCGCTGGATGCGCAGCGTCGCAATCTGCTTTTCGTAGTCCAGACCACCGGCGAGGTAGACGCCGGCCTCCTGGGTCGGCTGGAACGATCCGGCTTTCGACTGGTACTCCGACAACGCGGTCTCGGTCTTTTTCACCTCGGCGCGCAGACGCGGCAATTCACTGTTCAGGAAGCTCAGCATGTGGCTCGCTTCTTCCTGCGCGCGTTCTGTGCGTTGCGCCAGATACGACGCCGCCACCGCATTGGTGATCGCGGTGATCGCGTGCGGATCGGTGCCCATGTACGACAGTTGCACGACACCGGTGTCACGGCCTTTTTCGGCGACCTGCAATCCGGACGACAGGGCGGCGACCGCGTCCAGTTGATTGAAACGCGTCACGTAGAACTCGGTGCCGGGACGGGCCACCAGCGTCTTGACGAACAGTGTGACGTCGTTGCCGCTTGCTTCCTGACCCGCCACCCCGGTGAGGATCTGCTGCCCGAACGAGTCCGTCAGCTCATAGCGGCCGTAATCGAGCACGTGCAGTGTCAGGCGCGCGCCTTCCAGCGATTTCGGCACCGTGATCGACCCGACTTCGAATTGCTCGCCGCCCCACGCATACGAGTCCATTCCGAAGGCCGCGCCGAGCGGGCGGCCCGGATGCGCGAACCACGACGAAATCTTGCCGAGCACCGGCATGGTCTTCGCCGCCGTGCTGAAGTTCAGTTTGAACTGCTCGACCACCGGCTCGACCACCGCGCGGCTCTTGATGATTTCGATTTCCGCTTCGGTGCGCATCGGGGCCACCGAAGGCACGAGTGACGGCGTGTTCTGACTCTGCGAACCGTTGTTGCCGGTCTGCGTGTCGACCTGAAGCAGGGCGTCGGCGGAGTAGATCGGCGTGGCGAGCTTCGTATAGATCACCGCGGCGAGTATCACGCAACCGGCAATGGCGAGCACCCACCAGATCTGATCCATGATCATGCGCAGCAAGTCGCGCATCACCGCATCTTCGTCGCTGTTGGGCGCCGGTCCGTGATCCAGCATGTCGTACGTACTCATAGGAATACTCCGTTGCGAGCGTTGTTCACCGGCCCAACTGCACCGTGTAGAAGATGGACTGCAGAGTCGGCGTGATCTGTTCGAGTGCGCGGTTAAAGCGTGCTGCGCTCGAGACCTGCACGTACACCACATCTTTCGGCTGGAGTTCGAACTTGGTCATCAGCATCAACGCGTCGACCTGGGTCATGTCGAGCTGATAGACGTCGGGCGTGAGCGTCTTGTCGGCGCCGCGCAGCACGTAGACGAAGCGCGGGTCGCCGGTCTTGACGTCGAGGCTGCCGGCGCCGGTCAGCGCATCGGCGAGCGTCAGGCGGCCGCGGTTCATCGGCAGCGAAGTCGGCTTGTTCACTTCGCCGAGCACGAAGACGCGGCTGTTCGAGCGGTCCGGCACGTCGATGATGTCGCCGTCCTTCAGCAGCACGTTCTGTTGCGGATCGCCGGTTTCGAGCAGCGAGGCGACGTCGACCGTATAGCGCTTGCCGCTGCGGGTCACGCCCACGTTCTGCAGATCCGCGTCGGGCAATGCGCCGCCTGCGCGATTGATCGCGTCGAGAACGGTCAGCGGCGTATCGGTGATCGCTTCGGAGGCGGGCGTGCGCAGATTGCCGGTCACCTGCACCGACTGACTGTTGAAACCCGACACGCGCACATCGAGCTGAGGATTACGAATCGTCTTCGCGAGACCCCTCGTCAGCGATTCCTGAACCTGCTGCGCGGTCATGCCGAGCACCTTGACGCGGCCCACGCGCGGGAAAAAGATCGTGCCGTTGTTGGCGACGCGCACGGTCAGTCCGCCTTCGCCGCCGCCTGTCAGCGTCGGCGCGATCGGTGTCGCGCCTTGCGTCTGCGTAGGTCCGGGCGTTGGTGTTGCGCCGTTGCCGACGCCCGGCAGCGGCGGCACGCCGCCAAGTGTGCCGCCGGTCAGTTCCGGGTGATCCCAGACGATGATGCTCAACTGGTCGCCGATGCCGAGCCGGTAGTCGTAAGCACCGCGCGTCTGCGGCGTCAGGCACGACAACGGGCAGGCGGCCGGTACCGCGGCTGCGCGTTGCTGGCGAAAATAGCCGACGTCGATCGTGTGCACCGGAAACTTCTCGGCGGTCTGCTCCGGCGGAGCGGGCGGCTCCAGCCGGTTGGTGTCCAGATAGGGTCCTGGCGCCAGTGCACAGGCGCATAGAGATGTGGCCGCGAGCCCTGCGGCAATCGTTCTGATAGTCATTTTAGTGGTCCCTCGCGTGAAGCCGCGCACTGTTCGGTCAGCGCGCCGCCTCCTGCCATGCCCCGCGCATTGCGCGTAAACCAACTCTCCATTTGCGAAGCGCGAGTGCCACGCCGCCGCGCTCGAATGCCAACGACAATGCGCGCAGGAACCCCGGGTCCGCGCGATCGCCGATCAGCGTCGAGTAAACGACGAACGCCCATCGGCCGGGAGGCGTCAGGTATTCGCACATGATGAGTCGGAGATTGAATGACGCGTTATAGAAAGCGGCGTCGTTAAATGTGAAGCGCTGGTCTTCGTCGCTGCGCTGGGCCGGGAAGTGCTCCACCAGCAGCGTCGGGTCGTAAATCAGGGTCCAGCCGCGCCGCTCTACGTCCAGACTGAAGGCCATCTCGCAGTGAACCTGCGCGCCGGTGCCGCGCAAGCGGGCGTCGAAGCGCAGCGTGCCGATCGCCTCGCGGCGAAACGCCATGTTGACGCCCTTGAGCACCTGGACTTCGCGTGCCGCGCCGTGGCCGATATGGTGATTGCCGATGGTCCGGCCATACCAGCGCACGATGCCCACGCGCAGCTTCTGCCCCTGCAGAATGCCATTGCGTTCATGCACGATGTCGCGTCCGCCGAGGCCGCCGAGTGCCGGATCGCTTTCGAACGCGCGGACGATCCGCGTGATCCAGTCGGAATGCGGCGCGGCATCGTCGTCGGTGAAGCAAAGCACGTCGCCACTGGCGCTGTCGATACCGAGGTTGTAGGCGGCGACCACGCCCGGCTTGTGCACGAGCACGATCCAGCGGCGCGGGTCGGGCCGGTTCGCTTCGCGCGTGCGCAGCCAGTCGAGCGTCGCGTAATCGTCGTGGCGTGCGATCACGATCACTTCGTCGGCGCGGCGCTCCTGTGCATCGAGCGCCGCGAGGCAGCGCGCGAGATCGGCGGTGCGCCGGTACGTCGGCACGATCACGGAGACTTTCAGGGACGGTTTCCGGAGTGGCATGATCAGAATGCGTTGCGGCCGACGAACCCCTTGAAAATCGTGATGAACACGATCTTCATGTCGAACCAGAACGACCAGTTGTGGATGTAGAAGAGATCGAATTTGACGCGCGTTTCCATCTTTTCGACCTTGGTGGTGGCGCCGCGATACCCGTTCACCTGCGCCCAGCCGGTGATGCCCGGCTTGATCCGGTAGCGGTTCATATAGCCGTACACCTGATCCTTGTAGAGATCGTCGTGCTCGACCGCATGCGGACGCGGACCGACCACCGACATCTGGCCGAGCAGCACGTTCAGGAATTGCGGCAGTTCGTCGAGACTGGTGCGGCGCATGAAGCCGCCGAGTTTCGTGATGCGCGCGTCGTTGCGCGCGGCCTGCGTGACCTGGCCGTGCGCTTCGTGGTGCACGGTCATCGAACGGAACTTGTAGATCGCGAACGGCTGGCCGTCCACGCCTTTGCGGGTCTGGCGGAAAAACACCGGCCCGGGCGAGCTCAGCTTGATGCCGATCGCGAGCGCGATAAGCACGGGCGCGAGCGCGAGCAGCGCGGCCGCCGCGAACAGGCGGTCGAAGATCAGCTTGGGCCACATCTGCGGCGACGGGATGGGCGTGGCGCTCAGATTGAGCGTCGGTAAACCGACGACGTCGACCAGCGCGTGGTTGAACAGCGAGAGGCTGCGCACGTCGGGTATGAAGCGCAGATTCACGAAGTCATGCCTAAAGAGGCGCGTGAAGCGATAGATCGTATGTTCTTCCGAAAGCGGCAACGCGAGCCACACTTCGTTCACGTGTTCGTCGCGCACCTTGGCGGCGAACGCATTCAGATCGGTCAGCACCGGCAGGCGGCTGAGCCGCGCGCCATAGGTGCCGGCCGCTTCGATGCTGGTGTCGAAGACGCAGACCGGCTTGAAGCCGGCTTGCGGAGCATGGTCGAGATGCGCGAGCAAGGTGCGCGAGAAGCCGGGCGCGCCGACGATCGCGACCGTGCGGAAATTCATGCCGCGCCGGCGCACGCTGCGCAAGGCCACATGCACGAGGCACTTGGTGGCGATGATCAGCGCGCCGGAGATCAGCGTCGAGTAACCGAACCACAGGCGCGAAAGCGCATCCATGCGGTGCAGTGTGAACGCCAGAACAAGGGCGGTGGCGACCACCACCAGCCATGCGGCGGCGACTCTCAGCAGCATGGAGGGCAGTGCCTTGCCACGCCACGTTTCATAGACGCCGAAGCCGGGAAACATCAACAGCACGAGCACGCAGTTAAAGGCGATCAGGAGGCGCTCGGTGTCCGACAACGCAATCGGCGTCGAAAAGCGCATCCCGTGAGCGAGCAGCCCGCCCGCAATCACAAAGAGTGCGTCGAGACATCGCGCAGTATTCCTGAACATAATGATCTACCCTGTAATCGAACGATGCAGCCTTGAGTTGACTGCTTATTCGACGGTCTCGGCCTGGCGAAGACGCGGCAGCAGGCGGTCGAATTCCCGCTTGACGAGGCCGTAGCATTCGCAGGCGCGCGCTTCGAGACCCTTGCGATCGAGTATCTTGATGTGGCCGCGGCTGTGATGAATCAGGCCTTCGTCGTGCAACTTGCCGGCCGCTTCGGTGATGCCTTCGCGGCGCACGCCGAGCATGTCGGCGATCAGTTGCTGGGTGACCGTCAGATCGTTCGACGCCACGCGGTCCACTTCAATCAGCAGCCAGCGGCACAGTTGCTTGTTCAACGCGTGGTGGCGATTGCAGGCGGCGGTCTGCGCGACCTGCGTGAGCAGGGCGTGCATGTAAAGCAGCATCAGGCGGCGCAGGAAGTCTGAGCGTGCGAATTGCTGCTTGAGCGCCTGTGCGTTCATCCGGTAGGCGAAGCCGGCGCATTGCACCTGCACGCGGTTCGGCATGGTTTCGCCGCCCGTGAGCACCGGCACGCCGGTCATGCCTTCGCGGCCGACCGCGGCGATTTCGACCGAGCTGCCGTCTTCCATCGTCGAAAGCATCGAGATGATCGCGGTGGTCGGGAAGTAGACGTGATGGATCCGTTGACCTGAGTCGCACAGCAGTTGCTCGGTGCGCAGATGAACGAGTTCGAGATGAGGGGCAAGTGCTTGCCATTCGTGGGACGGCAATGCGCCGAGCAAATGGTTGCCGTGCAGATCTGATTGAAGTGTCAACATGATCGGTCCTTGCTGAAGCGGCGCACAGCGCAACCTCGTGTTTTTGATCCGATGCCTGCATCCTTGAATGAACGACGTGCTACCTGGCGAGCAGCGAGGATGAACAGGAACGGCCCCGTATTGGCCTGGTGCGCCACCGCCGTTCTTGTAGATCTCGTCGCGGCGTCGCGGTGTTGCGCTCTTTCTTTAGCGAGGAGCGTGCCAACCCTGGGGAAAACGAGTGCTGGTGCGGCGCAGCGAACAAAGCCCGAGCAGCGCGGGAAGCCAAAAGTGGCTTTTTGTTTCAATTCTGTACAACGCCTGCTTAACGCGCGCCCCCGGTGAGGGGTATTTTTATTCGAGTCAAGTCCTTGTTCGGATTGGGTTAGCGGCTGATGAGCGTCCCTTTGCGGGGGCTGTCTCACGGATGAACCAGCCTTTGCGTGTGCGTTATCGGGGGCCGTCCGGGTTGTGCCGGATTTGATTCATATGTGTTCCATGCGTTGCGTACGGTGGCGTACGCAACGCCTTTTTTGAAGACCGGAAAGTCGCGAAAAAACCAACAGTGACTCCGCAGACCAGACAGCTGGATTCGCGCAGCGCGAGGTTTTGCGCGCCTTGCGAAGGGATAGCTAGGTCAGGGGCGACATTCATCCGTAGATGATGGCGGATATCGCATTGATCGCGCGGACTTCGCCGGCGGGCACCCCGCATGTTGCATCAGCTTTAAACGCCGCGTTAGATGCGTGCGCAACGAGTTTCTCAACGGGGATGAGCGGTACGGCGCAGGGGCGGTTCGGCGGCAGATGGAACCAGTCGTGCGCGGCGCGGTAATGCGTGTCAATGATATGAACGAAGCGTGCAAAGCGCTTCGCTTCGATAATCAACTGCCAGCCGTCGGCGGTACGCTCGGCGCGGACCGTCAGACCGAGGTCGTGTCGTTCGCGGGCGCGCCGCTCTGGCAGATGAACCGCTTCTGACACGATCTTGCCGCTCGCCGGATCGCGCAGTGTTGCAATCGTGACGTCGTGGGCGCGCGGCCCGAAGCGGTATGCGTGCGTGAAATCGAAGAACTGGCCGAGGTGCCCGGCCGCGCCGATACGCTGCGCGCTGTGCGGCGCCAGTTCGACCGCGCGGCTGGCCGACGCGACCTTGACGCTGCCGTCGCGCAGGCAGACCAGCTCAAGTTGAGCGTGCAACGGCTCGGCACGTTCGTTCAGCAGATGGATATCGAGGCCGTTGAGGCCTTCGTCGATCATGACCACCTGGATGGGTTGCAGCGTCCGCGCGAGGCCGTGCAGGGCGCTTTTAGGCCGTCCTGTGGCGTCGATCAAGCCCCAGCCTGCGCCCGGCTGCAGATCCTGAAGCTGCCAGACCAGCGCGCCGCCGCACGCCGAGCCGGCGCGCCGCCATTCGGCGAATACGTCGCCCATCAGGTCGGCGACCACCGCGCGCGACAGATCCAGGTAGCGCTCAGGGTCTTCGTACCGCAACTGTGCCGGCTCGATGCCGTAGAGCGTCTGAAGATAGTGGTCGCGCACGTCGTCGAAGTCCCAGCCGGCGCCGGGGTCGCGCGGCACGGCTCTTTTCCAGCGCGGATCGTGCAGATGAATCGTGCCCAGCGCGTCGTGCAAGGTGGCGTCGTCCGGCACGTTGGCGAAGGCGAGGCATTCGGCGGCGAAACGGACCTGCGCGCGGCGCACGTCGTCGAGTGGGCGTTGATAGGCGCCGACTCCGTAGTAATGCGTGATGCCCTCGTTAGTCGAAAACGGCCACGCGCCGCCCGAGGGCGAGTTGCTCACATACGGTACGTCTGCGCGCTCGCGCGCGGCGATGGCGGGTAGCTGTTCGGTAAAAAGTGGTTGCGCGCGCATTGAAGCGGGCAGGCCGAACATGGCCGCCTGCTGGTCGACTTCGCTGCCGCCGCACAACACCGCGAGCGATGCGAAGCGCCTTGTGCGGGTCAGAAATTGCGTCGCTTCGCGCTCGATGGAAGCACCGAAGGCGGCATCGGTCGGGTAGTCGAAATTCGCCAGCGCGAAGTCTTGCCAGACGAGGAGGCCGTATTCGTCAGCCAGTGCGTAGAACGCGTCGGACTCGTACACCATCGTGCCGCCTACCCGCAGCATGTTCATGCCGGCATCGCGGGCGAGCGCGAAAGTGTGGCGCAGTTGCGCCTCGGTGCCGGTCAGCGTGACGAGATCCGCGCTGGTCCAGCAGGCGCCACGGCAGAACACCGGTGTGTCATTTACGCGCAATGCGAAGCCCGTACCGTCCGCGCCGCGATCCACTTCGATGCTGCGAAAGCCGATGAATCCCAATGACTGGGATATCGCGTGTTCGTCATCAAGCTGCAACGTCAGAGGATATAGAGTTGGCTCGCCGTGCGTGTGGGGCCACCAGCGTTCGACATGCGGCACACGCACGCTTCCGGTCAGTGTATAGGCATCGTTCCATTGCAAAGACGAAACACAACCGCCGCAATTTAACGTTGCGGTGCACGTGTCGACGTCATGCGGATGCACGAAATGTAGCGTAAGCGAAACAACGCCGTCGTCGTCTTCGAGGCGGTTTGTCAGATCAATCGTGTCGAATGCGTGCGGCGCGTCGCTCAACATTTCAATCGGCCGCCATGGGCCAACTGCCTGCACCGATGGACACCATCCCGGCATATGGCCGAGCAGGGTGGTGCGCACGTTGCGCAAGGTGGGTGGCGTGACGAGCCGTGGCCGCCAGCGGGCACGTGAGCGTTTGGCCGCCAGCGCCGGGGTCAGCGAGCGAAAGCACAGCGCGAGTGTCGCACTGCCGTGCAGTTCGATGTCGAGATCGTGCGCGACGAACATCGAATCCGACTCGATAAGCCTGATGCCGTCGAGCCAGACTTCGGCGAGCGTGGCGAGGCCGTGCAGGCGCAGGCGGCGTTTGCCTGTGCCCGTCAGCGTGAGCCGGTACCAGTGATCGTCGAAGGCAAGCGGCGGCGGATTCGCGGCGTCCAGCAGGCCCGCAGCACGGCGCGCGCTTGCCACCGTACCGGGTACTTGCGCGGCGAGCCAGCCCTGCGCGGGCAAGTCGGCGGGGGAGGCGCATGCGCCGGCCGGCGTGCTGACGCACTGCCAGCCTGTGTCGAGTGGCTGCGGCCAGAGGTCATGGGGTGAGGCAACCGCCGTGATAGCGCCGACAGCGTCATCAACTTCGGCCGCCTCCGGCGTTTTGGCAAAGGTCACCGGAAGCGAGCCGCCTGCATCCGGTACCCGGTCATTCGTCAGCACATCCACGGCGATTTCCTGAAGCTCGAAACGAGCTCGTTACAGCACAAGCGCGGCGAGTGGCGGCAGCGTCTTTTCATAGGCGCTTTCGAGCACGTCGAAGCAGTCTTCACACGAATCGCGGCGTCCGCGCGTGATCGCTCGCACGAGCCTGAACTGCATCACCATCGACTCCGACGCGATACGCTGCGCCGCCTCCGGGATCGCCGCCGGCATGTCGAAGCCTTGCGCGGAGAGCCACAACAGATACTTCGAGAGAAATTCGAAGTTCGCGCCGAGCTGCCGCATCAGGTTGAACGAGTAGGGGTGGAAGAACGCCTCGCCGCGTTCGAGCAGCGTATCGAGATGCGCGGGAAACGCGGCGCGCCACTGCGAGATGGGGTTAGTCAGCGGCCGCCGGTTCAGATGCGCGCACAACAATTCCGCCGAGGCTTCGGCGAGCGCGGTGCCTTCCAGCGCGGGCCGCGCCTGCTTGGCGAATTCAACATACGGAAACAACAGATCGGGCTGCTGCGCGAATTGCGGCAGCTTGCGGAACACGCCGTCGTAGTCTTCGCCGTCGAGCAGGTGATAGCCGGTGTTGTGGAAATAGCCGAGACGGTGTGCCGGGGGATCGATAAAGTCGATCCCCACCGTGGTTTTCGGATGCTCGCGCCGATATGACGTGGCGCGCGTATTCGGCAGGTAATAGCCGTCCACTTCCACCAGCACGGTATGGCCGCGCAAGGTCTGCGCGAGCACGCGGGCTTCGAGCGAGTCGTAGATCGCCAGTTCCTGCACCTGAGTGCCGTACAGCCGCTCGAGGTCTTCGAGTGGAAATTTGAAGAAGGTGAACTGATCGCCTTCGAAGTCCTGCGTGACGGTAAAGCCGAACGCCGCGCGCGGATCGAGCCCGAAGCCATGCAGCAGTTCGATCCACAGGTCGACGTAGCAGTTGGTCTCCTGCCAGACGCGCTCGCCTTGATGCAGCGCGTGCGGTGCGTGCTGGCGCAACGGCGTGGCAGGCGCGGCCGCGCCGCCCTGAGCCGGCAGGTCGAGCCGGCGGGGCAACGCAAAGGCGGACGGCACGCCCTTCGGCACGGGGATCAGGGATGGATTCATGCGCTATCTCCGGCACCCTGTTCAGCTACCGTGGACGCCGACTGCATGCCCTGCGCCACGCGTGCCTCGGTGTCGCCCCACAGCAGCGCGCGCACGTCGTCGGGCCACGCGTTGACGTCGAGCCCATGATGACGGAATAGCGCCAGCGTGATGCGTTCCATGCCGAAGCCGACGCAGCCCGTGTGCGCCACCGCGCCGTCTTCGCACTCGATCTTCCAGATCGCGCCGAAGTGGTCCATGTGATAGTTGAACGAGAGGCACGCGGTCTTGCCGCGCGGGTCGGCCACCGGAATCAGCAGTTCGAACTTGAGCGCCTGGGCACGCTGGCTATCGGCGACGATCTTGCCGCCGCGGCCGAAGAACGGATCGTTGGCGAGATCCACTTCCACCGGCAGTTGCAGCAGCGTAATCAGCAGCGAGCCGCGTTCGACCCACATCTGCCGGAATGCCATTACCTGTTCGGCGTTGCCGAGGCGCACGTATTCGCGCTGCCGGAACATCTGCATGCGGCCCGGATCGAGCGAGGGTTCGTGGCGGAAGCAATACGACAGCACGTCGATGGTGCGGCCGTCTGCGGGCAGCGGGCCGCGCCGCGCCATCACCGGATAGATCGGATAGCAGGCGGCCGGCGTAAGTACCACGCGGGTCGGTTTTTGCTGCGCCATCCATTCTTCGCTGCGTTCATCGTCGCGCTCGGTCATCGCGTCGTCGAGTGCGCGCAACAGGCGCTGGTGGCCCATGTCGTTGCCGCAGAACGAGTGGATCGTGCCGGCGAGGTTCGGAAAGCTCTTCAGATATTCGCTGTCTTCGAAATCGGTGCGGCGCATGGCGGGCGGAAAGCGCAGCACTTCGGGCTGCTGGTCCGCGCCGAGATGCGTGATCGCCACGTTCAGACGGTCCACCACGTCTTCGAAAACCTGGCTGCGACCGTACAGGCCGTTTTCGCCGGTATCGATCAGCAGGCCCGTGGCCAGCAGTTCGTCGCGGAAAGTCGGCGCCGAAGATTCCGGAGCGGCAGCGGCGAGCGCGGCGGTATCGGTCATCGTGTTCATGTCAGGCTCTCCCCGGGGCGGCAGGACGTTGCGCGAGCAACAGGCTTGCCGTGTTCTGCGCGATACGGTCGTTATTGATCATCAGCGGCGCGGAGTAGAGGTCGCGCAGATGCCGTCCCACGCTGTATTCCGTGCCGTTCTTGTAGCCCGCCATGCCGCAGATCATCAGCACTTCCTGCACGACTTGCAGTGCGGTGGTCGAGATGCTGGTCTTCAGCGTGTTCATGTCGGAAGCGAAGCCGAGCATCGCCGAGAGCGGCGCGTCGGCCTGGCAGCCGCCGTGTTTCGCGTGGTGGGCGGTGCGCGCGGCTTCGAGCGCGACCGACAGGCGCGCCTGCATCATCTGCAGCAGGCCGACCGCTTCGGCGAGGCGCAGGCCGGCCGGCGGAATCGAGCCGGGTTTCGAGCGGGCCTGCGCGCGAAAGAAGGCTTTCGCGCGATTCACCGCGTCGCTGGCGACGCCCGTCCATACCGAAGCCCACAGCGTGTGCGACACCGGCAGCATGGTCTGATCCGCGATATCGGCGAACGGTGTCGGCAGGATCTGCTCGGCGAGACCCGTGGCGACGAGCCGGAAGCCCTCGCTGCAGGTGCCGCGCATGCCCATCGAATCCCAGCCGCCGCGTTTTTCCAACAGCGTTTCTTCACGTAACGCCACGATCAGCACCTGGTCGGCCGCGGCCGACTCGGCGGTGCGGCGCGCGGTGACCAGGATGCCGTCGGCGTGCGCGCCGTACGAGATCGTCGGCGCGAGTTTTTCGATGCGAAAGCGCTGCTGGCCGGGCTCGCCGTCGAGTTCGACCGAGCAGGCGCTGGTGCGCATGTTGCCGCCGATGGTTTCTTCGGAGGTCGCCGAAGCCAGCAGCCATTGATGTTCAACCAGTTGTGCGAGCAACTGCCGGTGCCATGCCGACTCGCTGCCATACGCCTCGATGCAGGCCACCTGGATCTGATGCATTGCATACACCATCGCAGTGGAAGCGCAGCCTTGCGCAAGCGTTTCGCAGATCGCAGCGACATCCGCGAGCGAGAGCCCCGCGCCGCCGAACGCGGCCGGCACCATCGCCGACAACAACCGTTCGCGCTTGAGCGCGTCGAATGCTTCGTGGGGAAAGCGCGCTTCGCGGTCCACCGGATCGGCGAACTGCGCGGCTATGGCGGCGCAGCGCTGCGCCGCGGCGCGCCAGCCCGGTTCGGTTTCCACCGCGCTCAGCACGACGCTTGCGCCGGCGGGTTGTACCGCAGCGGGGTCGGCGAGCGGCGCCGGCACCGCGGCCGTGTCCAGCAGCGGGGCGTTCATGCTGCCGCCTTCGCCTGTTGCAGCTCGGTGACCGCGGTGGCCATCGAATCGATGCTGGAGAACAGCCGGCGCGTCAGCATGCGATCCGGAATCTCGATGCCGAATTCATCTTCGATGGCCAGCATCAGATGCACGGTGGCGAGCGAGGACAGGCCGGCGGCGTACAGATCGGCGTCGTCGGCCAGCGTGTCCGGCGCGACGTCGAGACGGGCCGATTCGGAAAGGATGCGTCGCAGTGCGGTTTTCATGTTGAGGTGCCCCCTTGTTGGTCAACGGTCTCTCGAATGTTGCTGACGTAAAACGAACAGACTTCTTCGCTTTTGGTGTTTATTGCAGCGCGTGGCGCAGGCGCGCGTCTTCGCCGCGCTTGCACGGTGCCCTGAGGGCCGCTTTGGCGGCTTCCAGCTACACCATGTTCTAACGCCTTGTATTTAAGAATTGTCAAAGGCCTGCGTCGGTGCGATGCCGCACGGAAACACGCGTTTCGGGGACGTACCGTGTAGCCATGACAACAGGTCGGCGTGTCGAGCCAGGCCGTCGGAGGCGGCGTGCGATGCCGTGCTCGCTGAACTTATTTACCGCTGGGGAACGTGATGAACTGGAAAACGCTGGAATTCGAGCAGCTTTCGGCACGCGAGCTGTATCTGATCTTGCGGGCGCGCAGCGCGGTCTTCGTGGTCGAGCAATCGCACGTCTTTCTTGACGCCGACGGTCGCGACGAGAACGCGCTGCATGTCTTCGCGGTTGAGGATATGGCGCGGCCGATGCCGATCCTGGCCTACGCACGCCTGCAACCCGGCGACGCCGAAGATCCGGAAATCACCATCGACAAGGTGCTGACGAGCCCGCTGCGGCGCGGCGACGGCACCGCCGAAGTGTTGCTCGAACGGGTATTGCAGGCGATCGCCGAGCGTTGGCCGGGGCACGCCGCGCGGGTGAGCGCGCCGCTCGGTTTGCGCGACTTCTACGAGCAATTCAGCTTTCGCAAGACAGAAGGGCCGTACCTCGAACATGGCGTGGCGTTCATCGGCTTGACGCGCCAGGTGCGCGGCAGCCAGCCGCTCTTCGGGACGCGCCGCCGCGAGCGTGACGGCGTGGCACTCGTCAATACGTTTGAGCTCCTGTAATGGTGCGAACACTGATCACGCCTTCCACCCAGGTTGGACTATCGACATCGCCGGGTAAACCGCGTGCGCTGCCTGGTGAGGCGTTTGTGCCTGAGCGGGCCACGCCTCGCGCGCCGGCAGCGCGCCCGCGACGCAAAGGCTTGCGTCATCCGCTGAGCTTGCCGGTGCTCCTGTTTGCCATGACCTTGGGCCTGATCCTTCTGCATCAGGGCGGGCTGGTCGAATATTTCTTTCCGCTCGGCGCGTTCGGCGTGGCGTTGGTGTTGTATTGGCGCTCGCCCGCGCATTACATCGGCTTCGTCTGCTGGCTGTTCTTTCTGACGCCCGAAGTGCGGCGCCTCGCGGACTTCGTCAACGGTTCGTTCAATCAGCAAAGCCCGATCATGGTGGCGACGTTGCTCGCTGTCTCACTCACCGGCCTGACCTTGCTCAAGCATGTTTCGTTGCTTGGGCAACGCCGCGCGGCGCCGCTGGTGCTGATCGTGATCGCGTTGCTCTATGCCTTTGTCGTCGGCATGGCGCAGGTCGGTCCGGCGGCGGCGACGTTTACGCTGATCAACTGGCTGTATCCCGTGATGGTGGCGTTTTACCTCACCGTGACGTGGCGCCACTACCCGGACTATCACCGGGTTCTGCTGAAGACCTTCGTTTATGGCGGACTCCTGATGAGCCTGTACGGCCTGCTCGAGTTCGTTTCGCCGATGCCGTGGGATGCGTTCTGGCTGATCTCCTCGAAGATGCTGTCCGAGGGGCAGCCGGTGCCGTTCGGCATGCGCGTGAGCAGCACGATGAATTCATGCGGCCCCTTCGCGGTGACGCTCATGACGATCCTGCTGATGTCGCTGGCCGCGCGGGGTAAAGCGCGCATCGTGCTCGGATGCGTCGGGGTTCCCGTGTTGCTGCTTACCAGTGCGCGCAGCACATGGGGCGGCTTTGCGATCGCGCTGGTGTACTCGTTCGTCATGCTCGACGGCAAGAGCCGTAGGCGGCTGATGGCCGGCGTGCTCGGACTGGCCGTGGTGGCTGCTGCGCCGCTGATGATGATCGATCAGGTCGCGGAGCCGGTGCTGCAGCGCTTGAGCACGATTCAGGACCTCGGCAAGGACGACAGCTACCAGGCGCGCGCGGAGTTCTACAAGTCATTCATGTCGTCGGCGCTCACCGATATCGCCGGCCAGGGGCTCGGTACGACCGGCCTCGGCAGCAAGCTGTCCGACGACACGGCGTCGCAGGCGAGGCTCAATTTCGACAGCGGTCTGATGGAGGTGCCCTTCGTGATGGGGTGGCCGGGCACGCTGCTTTACACCACCGGCATCGTCATGCTGCTGTGGCGCGCGTATCGCGCGAGCCGCCAGCATCCGACCGACCTGCTGGCGGTCTCGGGCGTCGGCGTAGCGGTGGCGATTTTCTCGATGATGGTGTTCATCAACACGCTGACCGCGGTGTCGGGGATGTTTTTCTTTCTCGGCGTGACGCTGCCGGTGATTTCGCTGCGCTACGCACGTGAACGCCACGGTGCGGTCGCTGCGGCTCCGGCGCGATTCTAAAAAAAAGACAGGCAGATGAAGGACAACAGGATGCGGATTTTGATTGTCACCCATGTCGTGCGCAAAAACGATGGGCAGGGACGCGTCAACTACGAGATCGTGCTGGCCGCGCTCGCGGCCGGTCATTCGGTGACGCTGCTCGCCACCGGGGCGGCGCCTGAGCTGGTGCAGCACCCGCGCGTGCGTTTCGTGCAGATCGCAGAAAGCCGGCTGCCGACCAAACTGGCTCAGTACCAGATGTTCGCGTGGCGTTGCGGCGCGTGGATCCGCGCACATCGTCAGGACTTCGATGTGACTCACGTGAACGGCTTTATCGCGTGGGCGCGCGCCGATGTCAATGCGGCGCATTTCGTTCATGACGGCTGGTATCGCTGTGGTTTTTACCCGTTCCGCCTGTGGCGAAGCTTCTACGATGCGTATCAGGTGATCTACACGTTACTGAATATCGGCTGCGAAACATGGGCTTTCCGGCATGCGGAGGTCGTCGTGCCGGTGTCGCATGCGGTCGCCGCCGAGGTCCGCGCGCTGGGCATCGGCCGGGCGCGCCTGCAAGTGATTTATAACGGCGTCGACGTCGACGAATTCGCACCGGGTCCGTCTGAGCGGGCCCGCTTCGGTTTGCCGACGGCACCGTTCATGCTGCTGTTCGCAGGCGACCTGCGCATGTCGCGCAAGAATCTCGACACGGTGCTGCACGCACTCGTGCACACCTCGGCCGACGTGCATCTGGCAGTCGCGGGGATTCTGCACAATAGTCCGTATCCGGCGCTGGTGGCGTCGCTCGGGTTGACGGAACGGGTCCACTTCACGGACATGGTGATGGACATGCCCGCGTTGATGCGTTCGGTCGATGCGTTCGTGTTCCCCTCGCGTTACGAACCGATGGGACTGGTGCTGCTCGAAGCGCTGGCCGCGGGATTGCCGGTCATTACCGTGCGGACCGCGGGCGGCGCCGAAGTGATTACGGCCAGAAGCGGCATCGTGCTCGACGATCCCAACGATGCGACCGCGCTTGCCGCAGCGATCGAACACCTCGCGAGCGATCGCGAATACGCCCACCGGTTGGGGCAGGCGGCGCGTGAAGTCGCCAGAACCTTGAGTTGGCAGGCCATGGCGGAGCGCTATTTGTCGCTCTATGAGCAGGTGCATGCGCGGCGCGCTGCGCAATCGTTGCCGGCCGGCTGTGCGACTGCATCGGTGGACCTATGAGCGCGCCAATCGATTCGCTGCAGATCGGCATGCACTGGTTCAACGAGCGGCCGGGTGGCCTCGATCGCATGTTCAAGGCGCTGATCGATACGTTGCCGGAGCAGGGCGTCAATGTCCGTGGGCTGGTGGCGGGCAGCCCCGGGGTGTTCAATGCGTCGGGTGGCAGTGTGCTGGCCTTCGCCGGCGTAGAGGCGCCGCTCGGCACGCGCCTGTGGGGCTCGCGCAGGCAGTCGCGCGCGCTGCGGGCGGCGAAGATGCCCGACGTCGTCGCCACGCATTTCGCGCTCTACGCGGCGCCGACCGCGGGCCTGTTCAGACACGTGCCGAAGGTCGTGCATTTTCATGGACCCTGGGCGGCCGAGTCGTACCCGGGCGGCGGTGGCGGCTGGTCGCGTGCGATGCGGGTTGCGCTCGAGCGCTTCGTGTACCAGGGCGGCACGCGTCACATCGTGCTGTCGCAGGCGTTCGGGAAGATTCTGCGCGAGACCTACGGCGTGGATGAAGCGCGCATCCGGATCGTGCCCGGTTGTGTCGACGTCGGGCAATTCGATACCCGCGTGACGCAGCGGCAGGCGCGTGAGCGTCTCGGTTTGCCGATGGACCGGCCGCTGCTGTTCTGCATGCGGCGGCTCGTCTCGCGCATGGGACTCGAGGACCTGATCGATGCGATGGCCATCGTCAAGCCGATGCTTCCCGACGTACTCCTGACGATCGCCGGCAAAGGGCCGCTGGAGGCGGAGTTGCAGGCGCGCATCGCCGCGCGCGGGCTCGAGCGTCACGTGCGGCTCGCCGGCTACGTGCCCGACGACAAGGTGCCGCTCTGGTATCGCGCCGCGGATTTGACGGTAGTGCCGACCGTGTCGCTCGAGGGCTTCGGGCTCACAACAATCGAATCGCTCGCCGCCGGCACGCCGGTTCTGGTGACGCCGGTGGGCGGTCTGCCGGAAGCGGTCGCGCCGTTATCGGCTGAGCTGGTGCTGTCCTCGGGCGGATTCAAGGCGATCGGCGAAGGTATTGCCGATGTCCTGCTTGGCCGGCGCGTGATGCCGGACTCGCAGGCATGCCGCACCTATGCCCGCCGCCATTTCGACCGGCCGGTGGTCGCCGCGCAGGTCGCCCGGATTTACCGCGAAGCGATCGACGCGTTCTGACGCGTAAAAGATCATGCGACGCATCACACGCAAAACTTTCGAACGGCTCGTATGCGCCGCCGCGCTGGCGTTGCCGGTGCTCGTGCTGATCGCGGCAAGTGGCCCGGGGGGCGGCACGACACTGGGGCCGGCGCAGACAACCGGGGCCGCGCCGGGTGCAAACTTCGTGGCTTCCGCTAGCAAGCCCGCCGACGAAGTACGCGCCGCCGCCGCGCATCCGTCGCTGTCGTACCGCACTTCGTGGATCGGCAATACCTGGGGCTACGCGGATCATCGCTGGGTGCAGATCGACGTGCAGGCGCTTGCTGTCACGCCTGATGGCGAAGTCTTCACGAACGCACCGTGGGACGAAGGCGGCGGTGAGATCGGCCAGTACCGTAACGGTCAACTGGTTCGCTACGGCGGCGAGTCGCACGGCTGGGGCATGATGGGCGGCGACGCGATCGCCGTGAACGACGAGTACGTGTTCGTCGCGCAAACCGTCGTCAGTCTTGGCAACGAGATGGCGCAACACCGGCGCATGCCGCACGAGGGCGAAGTGTGGACCGGCGTGGCGCGCCGCAGCCGCGCCGATATCCGCGATGGCGTGCCGTTTGCCGGGCAGGTGAGTTGGCCGGGCGGCAACCGTCTGGCGTTTCTGCTGGTCTCGACTTTCTCGAGTAAAGAGGATTACGCGATCCGTGGGCTTGCCGCGGACGAGGCGCGGCTATTCGTGTCGAATCAGCGTGACAACCGCGTTCAGATCTTCGACGCCCAAACCATGCAGGCGGTCGGCAGTTTTCCGGTGCACGAACCGGGCCGTCTCGCGCTCGCGCCCGACGGTTCGCTGTGGATCGTCGAGAACAGCCGCACCGCAGGCGCCGAGCGCGTGGTCCATCGTGCGCGCAATGGCGCGCGCCTGGGCGAGCTCGCCTTGCCGCCAGGCGTGGTGCCAGCGGATCTGACGGTCGACACCCGCGGACGGCTGCTGATCGCCGACAACGGCGTGCGCCAGCGGATCCTGGTTTTCACGGCGAGTCCTGACACAGCGGCATCCACCGCCGCGCAGCCGGGCGCGGGCATGCACCTGTCGGCGAGTTTTGGGGAAGAGGGCGGCATTTATGCCGGCCGCGCCGGTGCGCCGGGGCCGCGGCGTTTCAATGGATTAACCGGCGTCGGCGTGGACCGGGCCGGCAACCTCTACGTGTCGATGAACGGTGCGGGACCGCGTCCCATCGGCACGGGGCCGAGTACCTACGACGGTGCGCTGATCGAGAGCTATGCGCCCGACGGTACGCAGCGCTTCAGTCTGCAAGGGCTGCTGTTCGTCGATGGGGCGCAGTTCGTCGATGGCGAGCCGCCCTCGGTCTATAGCGGCAGCAAGCGCTTCACACTCGACCTGACACGCCCGGTCGGCGAGGAGTGGTCGTACGCCGGCTACACCGCCGACCGTTTCCGCTATCCCTATGATCCGTATTTCCATCTCTACCTCGGCGGCCAGCGCGGCATGCCGCTCGTGCGCGATGTCCACGGACATCGGCTGCTCTATACGACGGACATGTATTCGTCGTATCTGCGCATCTATCGCTTTACAGCCGATCGAGAGACGGCGATTCCTTCGGGTCTGTTCGCGCAGTCGCACATCGACGGCGCGTGGCCGCCCAACCAGCCGGCTCAAGGCGAATGGATCTGGCGCGACGCGACCGGCAAGGGCGATTTCTCCGCCGGCGCGTTCGACCAGAACACCGGCAGCACCGATGCGCCGCAGATGCGCGCGTGGTGGGTCGATAGCCATGGCGATATCTGGCAGGGCACGGAGTCGCAGGGCATCCGCCTGTTTCCTTTAGAGGGTTTCGACCGGGTCGGCAATCCGATCTACCGCTACGCCGCGATGCGGCAGTATCCGCCGCCCGCGCCGTTCTACCGCATCGCGCGCCTGAATTATTTCCCCGCTGACGACACGATGTTCATCTCCGGGTCGACACCGGCGCATCCATTTGTTCAGGACAACTGGAATAGCGCGGGCTCGCAACTGGCGCGTTATGACCACTGGAAGAGCGGCAAGCCGGTGCTGCGCTACATCATCGGCTTGCCCGACCGTGGCGCGCCCGACTGGTCGTCGATCAGCGGCTTCGCGGTCGCGGGCGACTACGTTTTCGCCATCGAAACCCGCACCGCGATCGTGCGCGTCTACGACCGGGATACCGGACGCGATGTCGGCCGGCTCGAGCCGGGCAAGGAAGTCGGTTCGACGAGCGGCTGGATCGATGTGCCGATGCCGCTGACCGCTCATCGCCTCGCGTCGGGCGAGTACCTCGTGCTGGTCGAGGAAGACGCACACGGCAAAGCGCTGATGTATCGCTTCACGCCACAGACGGCGCCGCTCGCCGCGGCGCCCCCTCACTCAACGGATGTTGCGCAGACTCCATGAAAATCATCCATCTCGCCAATCACGCGCAAAGCGTCGGCAACGGTATCGTCAACGTGATGATCGACCTTGCCTGCCTGCAGGCGCGCGCCGGCCACGACGTCACGGTGGCGTCGGCGGGCGGCGGCTTCGAAAACCTGCTGGCGCGGCACGGCGTGCGTCACGTGCTGCTTCCCCAGTCGCCCAGGCCGTCGCGTGTGCCGGGCATGGTGGCGGGCTTCAGACGCCTTGTCGCGCAGGTCGATCCCGACGTGGTGCACGCGCACATGATGACGGGCGCGCTGATTGCACGCCTGAGCGCGCTGCGGCGGCGTTTCGTGCTCGTCACGACAGTGCACAACGCGTTCCAGCGAAGCGCCACGCTGATGCGCGTCGGCGATCACGTGGTGGCGGTCAGCGACGCCGTAGGGGTGGAGATGGTGCGGCGAGGTATACCCAGGACGCGCCTGAGCGTGGTGCGCAACGGCACGATCGGCACGCCGCGCCTCGCCGGCATGCCGGTTCCCGCGGCGCCGCAATTGGCGCATCCGTGCGTCGTCACGGTGTCGGGCATGTATGAACGCAAGGGCATCGGCGATTTGCTGCACGCCTTCGCGTTGCTGAGCAAGCGCGTGCCGGACGCGGTGCTGTATCTCGTTGGCGATGGTCCCGACCGCGCCGCGATGGAAGCACTCGCCGGGCAACTCGGGATTGCCGGGCAGACGCACTTCGAAGGCTTTGTTGCCGACCCGCGTGCTTACCTCGCGCAGGCCGACGTGTTTGCGCTGGCATCGCACTACGAAGCGGCCGGGCTGGTGCTGTGCGAGGCGCGCGAGACGGGACGCGTGATCGTAGCGACCCGGGTGGGCGGCATTCCCGAAATGCTGGATGACGGCGAGGCCGGTCTGCTGGTGCCGGCTCACGACCCGGTCACGCTGTCAGAGACGCTCGGGCTACTCCTGACCGATCGCGTTGCGCATGCGGCGCTGGCTGCGCGGGCGGCGCAAAACCTCGACACGTTCAGCGTGCAGCGGGTGAGTAACGGCTATCTGTCGATTTACGAACGTACGTTGGCACGTTGCCAGCCGCGCCGCTTTGCGACCATTGCGACGCGCAGCGGCAGTGTGCCTGGTATCGCCACGGCCACGCTCGCGGTGCCGGATGCCTTACACAAGCCTTGAAAAAGCGGATCGCCATTTGAAATGCACCCCAAAAGTTGGACACCGATTCAACCTTTGGCGTGCAGTTCAATTCGTGGCCCGCTTCAACTCCCTGTTTCACCTCCCGCTGCAACCGCTCGACTAACTCGCCGACAGCGTCACGCGCGTCCAGAGTTTGTAGACGACACTCCTGAGTTCGCTGGACCCATGCAGCGACATGCCCAGATTCGCCGCCGCCATGACAAGTGCCGCAGCGATGAGCGTCGGCAACGCGGTGATCGATTCGGAGAGCACCAGCGCGACGACCAGGAACGCGAGATGGACCACCATATTGCGCACGATGGACCAGACATGCAGTCGCGCAAACCATAGCAGCACGGCATAGTCGAACAGCGACTTCGTCACGACGACGACGCCCGCGCCCATGATCCCGAACCAGTGAATCCCGCACCACAGCGCGCCGGCGAACACCGGCAGTTCGAGCCAGTTCACGCTCGCGATATAGGCCGGATTGGTCTGCGCCTGAATCAGAATGCCCAGAATGCCCGACTGGCCACCCAGCCACACGCCCAGCACGAGCACGCTGGCAACCGGCGCTGCGGCCGCGACCGCCGGCCCCAGCCATAGCGTCAGAAAAGGCTTGAGCGCGAACAGCGCGACGATCACGCACGGCGTGAAGGCGCCGTTCAGAAAGGCGAGGGCGCTATGCGCAAGGGCGTCGGCGTCGGCGCGCGAGACGGCTGACAGGCGCGGGAAGAGCGTGCGCACCATCGCAATCGGCAGCAGGTTAAGGCGCGTGATGAGGTTCTGCGGGGTCGCATAGTAAGTAACGAAGCGCGCGCCCAGCAGCCCGCCGATCAGCACCCGGTCGAGTGTCGACGCGATCATGTTGGCGCCCGAGAACATCAGCATCCAGCGGCCATAGCGAAAGAGTTCGGCCATCACGCGCCATTGCGGCATCCGCACGCGGCGAATGCCGATCGCGCGGAACGCCGCCGCGCCGAGCAGCACACCGGCGATCAGACGGGCCACCACCGCGGCGGGAATCACCACCGCCAGCGAGGGCGAGAAGCAGAAGATCGAAGCGAGTGGCAGCAGCTGGAACAGCGCCGTACCGAGCGTCTGGTTGATATTGAAGCTGGTGAAGCGTTCCACCCCGTTGATGGCGCCGGCAAAGACCCACGAGACGTTCGCGATCGGCACGGCCACTGCGATCCACGGCAGGCTCGCCATCACCTCGCGCTGAAAAGCCGGCTCGATCTTCACGCCGTGCGTAATGTAGAGAAACGTGCCGAGGTAAACCAGCACGCCACCCACGATGCCGGTCCCCAGATTCATGAACCACGCGCTCCAGAAGATGCGCTCGATCGAGTCGTCATTGGCGGCGCGCGCCTTGGAGATCTGATTTTCGGTGGCGAGACTCGTGCCGAGATCGAGCACGCTGAAGTAGCCGATGAGCGCCCACACCAGATTGATGACCCCATAGCGCTCGACACCCATCAGGTGGATATAGGCAGGCACGGTGACGAGGGAGATGAAGGTCGGAGCGATTGCTCCTGCAAAATTGATGAAGATGTTCTTGACGATACTTCTTTCCATGGTGCGCTTTTCCGGCGGGTGAAGTCATTGGATGGTGTGGTCGATCGTCGATGCTGTCGGTGCGCAGCCGCACCCAGCAGCGCGCTTGAAACGAGGGCGCCGGCCTGTCGTATGCACTCGATAGTGCACCTTCGCCCTTTGCGGATGTGTGGGTGGCCGTACAGATAATTAGGGTCCGGCAGGGTTAAATGAAATCCGTTACGATTTTCGGAGCCCCCATGATTGAGACCACGAACGAGGCCGGGCAGGGTAGCGGCAGCGAATTGACCGTGCGTCTGATCTCCATCTGCATTCCGAGCTGCAATCGGCCCGCCTTGCTCGAACAGGCCATCGAGAGCTGCCACGCGCAGACGTATGGCGAGTTTGAAATCGTCATCGGTGACGACTCGAACGACGACCGCGCGCAGCAGGTGGTGGAGCGGTGCCGCTTGCGCAGCACGCGGCCGATCCCGATTCGTTATGAACGCAATGTGCCCCGCCTCGGACAGGCGGCCAATGTGAACCGGCTGTTCGCGCGCGCGCAAGGCGCGCGGCTCGTGCTGCTGCACGACGACGATCTGCTTGAGCCGGACGCACTGACCTGTCTCGACGCGTGCTGGCACGCGTATCCCGAGTTGACCGCGGCGTTCGGCAAACAGCACGTTATCGCCGACGACGGCACGCCGCGGCCGCAAGCCACTGAACGTCTGAACCGCGATTATCTGCGTGTGCCTGAACGCGCCGGCCGCCTGCCGGTGCCGGCACTGGCAGGGATCGACCAGATGTTTCCGAATAACGGCTATCTGGTGGATACGCTGGCCGCGCGCCGGATCGCGTACCGCGCGGCGGCCGAGGTCGGCGAAGCGTGTGACTTCGATTTTGGCTTGCGGCTCAGCGTCGATGCGGTCGCGATCTGTTTCGTGAATGAGTTCGTGTCGGTGTCGCGCGAAACGGCGCTATCGATATCGACTCACGCGTTGCCGGCGATGCACGCGTTCGCGCAATTGCGCGCGAGCAGCGTGCCCGCCGCCGCGCAGGCCGCGCGCGAGGACGCGCTGCGGCGCGTGGCGCCGCGCGCCGCATCCGCCTATGCGCGCGCCGGCGAATCAGCCGCCGCATGGCGTGTGCTGCTGTCGCGGCATTACCCGATGCGCGACCGGCTGCGCGCGCGGTTTTTCTATCACGTGCTGCTTGCCACCCGCTCGACCTTTGCCTTGCGAGCGCCGCACGGCAACTGAAGGGATCGTCAAGTTGAAGCGAGTCGGCCATCTCGGCGTGTCAATCAGCAAGCCGCATAAGCATCGGTGTCCGACCTAATGTGGGAGGACGTACAGATGAAGCAGACGGCGTTTGTTGTAGTGATCGAAAGCGGAAATATGCGGTGAGGAGCCTAGCGTGAGGCCAGTATTGTTCGATGGCCGGTTCGGATGGTTGCATCCGGCGGAGGGGCCAGGTGGCGTGGTGCTGTGTTCCCCGTTCGGGTACGACGCACTGTGCACCTATCGCGGCATGCGGCGGCTGGCCGAGCGGCTTGCCGCGCGCGGCATGCCGGTGCTGCGGTTCGACTATCCAGGCACCGGCGATGCGGCGGGCGAGGCGAGCGAGCCCGGCCGCTGGCGCGCGTGGATCGACAGCATCAAGCAAGCGGTGGCGCTGCTGCGTGAGACCACCGGTGTCGAGCGCGTGACCCTGTGCGGGCTGCGGCTCGGCGGCACGCTCGCGGCGCTCGCCGCTCAGGAACTCGGCGGCGTGGATGGGCTGGTGATGCTGGCGCCGGTGTTGTCGGGCAAGAATTATCAGCGCGAGTTGCGGGCGCACTACCGCAAGTGGCTGCTGATGCCGGCCGCGATGGATTGCGAAGCTGAGCCCGATACCGACGCATTCGTCGAAGCATACGGTTTTCGTCTCTATAGCGACACCCTGGAGAGCTTGCGCGCAGTCGATTTGCGGCGCGATGCCGCGCGGCCCGCCGAGCGTGTGCTGGTGCTCGATTCCCTGGACCCCGCGCGGGTCGACGCGCTGGTTGCGCATTATCGTGAACAGGGTATGCAGGTAGAGCGGCAGTCGTTCGACGAATACGGCAAGTTCATGATGGAGTCGCTCGATAGCGCGATTCCGCGGGCGGCGTTTCAATCGATCGAAGACTGGCTGGCTGGCGCTGCCGGTGACCCGGTTGCGCGTGAGCGCCTGACTGCCGGGAGCGGCGCGGACGGTATGGCGGATTGCCTTGCTGACCAGGTGTCGGGCCATATGGCGGAGCGCCTCGATGACCACACCACAGGACACATAGTCGAACCGGGCGTCGTCGAAACGCCGGTGTGGCTCGAGGGTGGCCGGATGTCCGGCATCTATTGCGTACCTGTATCGCGTTCTGACGCTGAAGCACCCGCAGTGCTGATGGTGAATACCGGTGCCGTGTCGCGCATCGGCAATGCGCGACTCAGCGTGCGCTGTGCCCGACGCCTCGCGCGCCAGGGTATCGCATCGCTGCGTGTCGACCTTGGCGGTCTGGGCGACAGCCAGCCATCGCTCGACGCGGTGAGTCTCGATGCTCTGTACGCGCAAGCGGGTGCCGACGATGCCGCGTGCGCGGCGCGCTGGTTGACGGCGCAGGGACATCGCGGCGCAGTGCTGCTCGGCATCTGCGCGGGGGCCTTCGTCGGTCTGCATGCCGCATCGCGTGAACCGGCGGTGATCGGCGCCGTGCTGGTCAATTTGCAGAAGTTCACTTGGCAGAACATCTGCGATGAACACGGCAAGCCGACCGTTCCCGTCGCCGCTTTCGGCTCGACGCGCAACTACTTGCGCTCGATGTGCCAGCCGCGCAAATGGCTTCGCGTCGTGCGCGGGCAGACGGGCGGATTGCCGGTCGCGCGCGAGTTGGCGGCGCGCTTCGCGGCCAGGTTTGGCGCGACGCTCGCCGACCGGATCGAACGCATCTGCGCAATGCAGCTGGGATCGAAGGACGAGCAACGCCTCTTCACCGCGTTGCACGCGCGAGGCGTCCATACGCGTCTTTTCTACGGTGTGCTGGACGAGGGCGTCGAGGAGCTTGAACGTTACTTCGGTGCGCGCGGCGGACGGCTGCGGCGCTTCGGCCGGATTGGGGTGACGTTTTGCGAGCGCACCGACCACGCGATTCTCTCGGCCCGTGCGCAGGAAAACGTGATGTCATACTTCGAGGATTTCTTTGCAAACACCTTTGGCGAGGGCCATCAGCCGGAACCATCCATTGCAGTCGAACCGCTCCACGCGCGGCTTGGCTGGCGGCATGCGCGCGCCACACAGTGGCTTCTAAAACGTGCGCGTGCGCTTCGTCTATCAGGGGAAGCGCAATGAACACGCGACGTCATGTCGATGCAGCGAACCGCTTGCGCACCAGTGCGCAAGCACGCTGGTTGTCGATCCGACGCACCCCCACTGAGATGGAGTAAGCCATGAGCAGCCAATCCGAGCTGGACCGCATCAACCGTGTCGCATGGAATTCGCCGGACGCCACTCGCGTATTCACGATCGAGAAGACCTTCTCGGACCCTGGCGAACAGGCCGCGTTCGAGTGGCTTGCGCCGCGCTGCGTCGGCGAGCCCTTGCTCGATATCGGCATCGGCACCGGCCGCACGATTCCGCTGATGACATCGATCTCGAACGATTACATCGGCGTCGACTACACGCTGAAGCTGCTGGAGATCGCGCAATCGCGCTATCCCGGGCTCGACTTGCGGCATATGGATGCGCGCGATATGTCGGCGCTGCCATCCGGGCATTACGGGCTCGCGGAGTTCAGTTGGAACGGCATCGACTGTGTGGACTACGACGATCGCGTGACGATTCTCGAAGAGATGTACCGCGTGGTGCGGCCCGGCGGTTATGTGCTGTTTTCTTCGCACAACCGCGGCGGCCCGGGTTACCACGAGAACATCTGGCAATTGCTGCCGCACTTCACCTTTAATCCGCTCAAGCTCGGCTGGCGCACGCTGCGTTCGATGCGGCACTTTCAGCTCGGCACGCTGAACTATATGCGTAACGTAAAGCTGAATCACGACTACGGCGACTACGCAGTGAAGACGGCGGCGGCGCACAACTTCGGCATTGTGATCGTCTATACGACGCTGCGTGAGCAGCGCCGGCAACTCGCGCAGATCGGCTTTGAGAGCAGCGCGGTATTCGGCAGTTGCGAAGGCAACCGTATCGCTGACGACGTGGAAATCAGCGACACGTGGTGGTTTCACTTCATTGCGCGCAAACCGCTTGCCGCGCGCTGTTTCGATTGACCGCCGTTGATCGGGCGAAGGCGGTGCGCCACGCGCATTGCACACAATAAAAGCACTAACAGACCAGATTGAACATAACGGGAATCGCACATGAATCGCATCGTTGAACCAGGCAATCCGATCGTGTCGGCTGCGGGTGTCACCGGAAAGGCCACGCGTTTGTGCGTCCAGCCGGTGATTCTCGCGGGTGGATCCGGCACGCGGCTATGGCCGTTGTCGCGCGAACGTAATCCGAAACAACTGATCGGCCTGATGGGCGGTGAATCGCTGCTCGAAGCGACCTTGCGCCGGATCGACCTTGCGTTCGCCACTGCGGGGCACAGTGCGACGGCGGCTGAGAGGCCGACTGAGAGGCCAACCGCGGCCACGCTGAGCATGGGCACGCCGCTCGTGGTGTGCTGCGAGGACCTGCGCCTGCAAACGCTCGAACGGCTCGAGCAGTGCGCCCGGCCGGTGCGGATGGTGCTCGAACCGGTGCCGCGCAATACCGCGCCGGCGCTGACCGTTGCGGCGTTGGCCGCGCGCGCGGCAGCCGCGGCCGGCGACGATCCGATCCTCGTCGCGTTGCCGGCGGACCATCTGATTGCCGATCATGCGGCTTTCGGCGCGGCGCTTGCAGAAGCGCTCTCTCACGCCGCGCGCGGGGCGATCGTGACGCTCGGCGTGCCGCCGCAGCGCGCGGAAACCGGTTACGGCTATATCCGCACAGGTATGGCGCTCGGCGCGCGCGGGGCGCGTGCGATCGAACGCTTCGTCGAGAAGCCCGATGCGGAACTCGCCGGACGCTATGTCGCCTCCGGCGAGTACTGGTGGAACAGCGGCATGTTCGTGGTGCGCGCGTCGGTGTGGCTCGCGGCCATCGAGTTGTGCCGGCCCGCGATCGCGGCGGCTTGCGCGGCGGCTTTCGAGCATGCCGCCGTGGATGGCGACGGCACGCTGCATCTGGCGCGTGAAGCGTTCGCTGCGTGTCCTTCCGACTCGATCGACTACGCGGTGATGGAGCGCGTCGCCATCGACGCTCGCCTCGCCGGCGTCGCGGTGCCACTGGTCGCGGGTTGGTCGGACGTGGGTGCCTGGGATTCGGTATGGGAAGCGTCCGATAAGGACGCGTGCGGCAACGTCGCGCGTGGCCGCGTGATGTTCGAGGACTCGACCGACAGCTTCGCGCATTCCGAGGGGCGCCTCGTCGCGTGTGTCGGCGTGAGCGGCGTGGTGGTGGTCGAGACCGCCGACGCGGTGCTGGTCGCCGCGAAAGATCGCGTACAGGACGTCAAGGCGATCGTCAGCCGCCTGAAGGCGGAGCAGGGCGCGGAGGTGCAGGAGCATCGCAAGGTCGGCCGGCCGTGGGGCTTTTACGACTCGCTCGAGCGCGGGGAGCGCTTCCAGGTGAAGCGCATCGTCGTCAAGCCGGGCGGGCGTCTGTCGTTGCAGATGCATCACCATCGCGCGGAACATTGGATCGTGGTGCGCGGCACCGCGCGCGTCACGCGCGGCGATGCGTGTTTCCTGCTCTCGGAGAATCAGTCGACGTATATTCCGCTCGGCGTCACGCACCGGCTCGAAAATCCGGGCAAGACGCCGCTTGAAATGATCGAGGTGCAATCAGGCGGCTATCTCGGCGAAGACGACATCGTGCGCTTCGACGATCAATACGGCCGCGATCAGGAGAGCGGCCATGCAGGCGCGGGTACTTCACGCTGACGCACAGCAGGCGGTGCGTGCCGCGACGTTGCAGGACCCTGTGGCCTGCAGCGCAGGCGGCGCGGCCGGTTCAGGTACTGCCTGCGCGGGCACGACCGCTTTGAGTGCGGCGGCCTCAAACGCAGCAGACCTGAACGTGGCGAGCTTCGACGAGCGCCGTTTCCGCCATGCGCTCGGGCGTTTTGCCACCGGCGTCGTGGTGATTTCGACCGGCAGTGGCGACGGGATGCATGCGATGACCGCCAATGCCTTCATGTCGGGTTCGCTCAAGCCGCCGCTGATCGTCGTGTCGGTCGGGCACCGCGCACGCATGCACGAGCGTCTGATGAACAGCGCGAGGTTCGGTGTGAGTGTGTTGTCCGACACCCAGGAACCCCATAGCCGCCACTTCGCCGGTGAGCCGCAGGGCCGGCTTGCGCCGCGCTTCGCGCCGGTGGACGGCTTGCCGGACGTGGTGCTGCTCGAACACGCCGCCGCCCGTTTCGCGGCGCGCATGGTGGACCGGCATCCGTGCGGCGACCACACGCTTTTCGTCGGTGAAGTGCTGGTGTTCTCGCTCGACGAACACGCGCCGCTGATCTTTTTTGGCGGGCGCTATGGATCGGTGGCCAAGCCGTTCGAGGCGCCGGTGACAATGCCGGTCGGAACGCCGGTCACGATCAGCCCGCTGCTGAAGCGGTGAGTGCGCCGGATTTCCTTTCAATTTGCCCGCGATTTTTTCGCATTCTTTTGCCGACGATGCTCGGCCCCTGAAGCGCCGCATCGTTGCGCAAGTGCTTTCGCGCCTGTCCGGAACCGTCCAGGGCGTGTGGATCAGACAAATCGATTCGCTACGTGCGTCTTCGCACTATGCAAATTTCGCAACGCAGGCACGCTTGAGACGCAAGCTTATGGCCCGTCAAAACATGCGGCGTTACATGAACGAAACAATTCTTCAGAGGGATAACCCTCTCAGGACGTTTCCCAACTGGCGCAACCGTTTCGAAGCTAGCAACGTATCGTAAAAGAACAACGACACCTGGATAAAACGACACATGAGGGCTGCTTGATCAACAGGCTACGCGGGGGCAAACACCGCTTCGGGGAGAGTGTCAAAATGGAACAGGCAAACAAGGATCGATCGCTGGTCAGCAAAGTCATGGATGGACTCGTGACCGGCATTGTCGAAGAGAAGTACGGCGCCATCCTGCCACCGCAGGACGTGCTGTCGAAGGAATTCGACGTCAGCCGCACCGTCATGCGCGAGGCGCTGTCGATGCTGCTCGCGCGCGACATGCTGGACGTGCGGCCCAAGATCGGCACGCGCATCCGGCCGATGAGCGATTGGCGCATGATCGACGAGGACGTCGTGAACTGGCGCTTTCGCGCGAAACCCGATCCGCTGTTTCTGCGCGACGTGATCGAGTTTCGCATCCTGATCGAACCGCGTGCTTCGGCGCAGGCGGCCGCGCGGGGCAGTGCGGCCGACATCGCCGCGATTCGCGAGGCGTTCGACGCGTTCCGCGTGATCCGGCCGGGCGAGGCCGGCTATCAGGCCGCCGACGAACTGTTCCATGCCCGCATCGTGGTGGCGAGCGGCAATCAGTTCTTCAAGCAGATGGCGGCCATCATTCGCGGCGCGCTGTCGACCGTCAACCCGATCGTCAATCAGAAGGACGGGATGTGGGAGAAGGCGGTGAGCACGCATCAGCGCGTGGTCGAAGCGATCGAACGGCGCGATCCGAAGGAAGCGGAACTCGCCTCGCTGGCGATGATCGACTACACCACGGAAGAGCTCGGCAGCAACTTTACGCCGGAGCCCCCGGTGCGCTGAGCGCGGCCGCTACCAGTAGCAACTGGGGGTGCCTTCCTGCGGGACCTTGCATAACGAACGGCGCGACAGCATGCCTGCGCATGCGCGCGTGGCTTGCGTCACAATAGCGCCTGTTCTGAACTGCACGGACTCGAAGGAACGATGACAATTGCACTGCAAGAAGCCCCTGGGGGCGGCGTGATTCGCTGGGGGATCGTCGGGACGGGCCGCATTGCCCGTCGCTTCGCTCTTGGACTCAATCATGTGCCGCAGGCGTCGCTGAGCGCGCTGTGGTCACGCCGCGCCGAACCGGCCATGGCCTTCGCCGGGGAATTCGGCGGCGAGGTGTGCGCGAGTTTCGACGCGCTGCTCGCGAGCGGTATCGACGCGCTTTATATCGCCACCGTCCAGGACAGTCACGCCGATTACGCGATCGCCGCGCTTAAAGCCGGTCTGCACGTGCTGTGCGAAAAACCCGCCACCATCAACAAGCCGCAACTCGAGCGTGTACTCGAGGTCGCGCGCGCCGAGCAACGGCTTTTCATGGAAGCCATGAAGCCGCCGTTCTATCCGCTGTACAGAAAGTTGCGCGCGCATCTGGATGCCGAGCCGATCGGCGAGGTAGGTCTCGTGCGCGCCGGCTGCTCGGTGCCGGGCGTGCCGGACGATCATCCGTCGCTGTCGTTCGAGCATGCGGGCGGCGCGCTGCTCGATATCGGCGTCTACGAGATGTTTCTCGCGATCGACTGGCTCGGTGCGCCGCGTGAGGTACAGACGCTCGGACGGCTCGGCTCGACCGGCGTCGATACGTTCGCGAGCCTGAACAGCCAGCATGAGCGCGGCATCGCTCAGTTGTTCTGCGGACTCGACCTGCACGGCAAGGGCGACGCGTTGCTGATGGCCACGAGCGGCCATGTCACGATTCATGAACCATGGTGGAATCCGGCGCGCGCGACGATCCGGTACGCCGACGGTCGTGTGGTCGAGCTCGACGAGCCGTTCGAAGGCGGCGGTCTGAACTACGAGACCGCGCATTTCTGCGAGCTGATTCGAGCGGGGCAGATTGAGAGCCCGCTGATGCCGCACAGTAAGTCGTTGCAGATGATCGAGATGGCCGATGCGGCGCGTGCTGCGTTGGGGCTCAAGTTCGCGGGGGAGTGAGAGTCCGTCGCCGCGTTGCTTCCCGCGGCGGTGGTACGATTTGCGCGGGCGCGCGGACTCGAACAAAAAGGGCCGCGTACCCACAGCTTTCGATCACCTTCCACTGGAGCCGCCTGCGATGCGCATGCTTGGAAAACTGTGGCGCGACAACAAGAGCCTCGTCGCCTTTCTGTTCCTGATGGTGCTGTTTCGCAGCGCCGTGGCCGACTGGAACGTCGTGCCGAGCGGCTCGATGTTGCCGACGATTCGCGAAGGCGACCGGATTTTCGTCGACAAGATGGCCTACGATCTGCGCGTGCCGCTCACCCATATCACGATCGCGCATCTGCACGATCCGCAGCGCGGCGACATCGTCACGATCGATTCTTCGGCCGCGCATGAATTGATCGTCAAGCGTCTGATCGGCTTGCCCGGCGACAGCGTCGCGATGCGCGACAACGTGCTGTATGTGAACGGCGTGCGCGCACGTTATCAGCCGCTGAAACTCAAGCCGTTGCCGGGCGATGCGACATCCCCCGGCGACTATCTGACCGAACGCTTCGACGGCGTTACGCACACGGTGCGGCTTGCACCTGAGGCGCCGAGTCCGCGCAATTCGTTCGGTCCGGTGCTCGTGCCGCAAGGCGAGTATCTGATGCTCGGCGACAATCGCGACAACAGCGCCGACTCGCGTTACTTCGGTTTCTTTCCGCGCAAGGAACTGATGGGCCGCACGCGTCACGTCGCGTTTTCGCTCGACCCGGATCACTTCTACAAACCGCGCTTCGAGCGCTTCGGAGCGCCGCTGGATGCAGCGGCGCTAGCTGCCAGCCGGTAGGTTGGCGGGGAGGTGTGGAGGCTCCTCAGTGGCGCGACGGCAGCGCCAGGCGCTTTTCGTACCAGTGCTGCACCCACTCGAGCACCTGGCACAGCACCCAGTAGACCGCGGCTGCCGCGAGGTACAGCGGCAGCGGCTGATAGGTCGACGCGATGATTTCCTGCGCGCTGCGCAGCAACTCGGTCACGGTAATCACCGACACCAGCGACGTATCCTTGATCAGGCTGATCAAACTGTTCGACAGACTCGGCACGGCGATGCGCAAGGCCTGCGGCGCGATCACGTAGCGTAATGTCTGACGCCGCGAGAGCCCGAGGCTATAAGCGGCCAGCCACTGGCCGTTGGGAATGCCGAGAATCGCGCCGCGCATGCTCTCCGACAGATACGCCGCCACGTTCGCCGACAACGCGATCACGCCCGCAGGCGTGGGGTCGAGCGAAATACCGAGACTCGGCAAGCCGTAATAGATCACGAAGATCTGCACCAGCAGCGGCGTGCCGCGGAACACGCTCACATAAACGCGCGCGATCCAGTTCAACGCGCGGTTGTGGCTGACGCCCATCACCGCGAGCACGGCGCCGGCAAGCAGGCCGAAGATCATCGACAGAACCGCGAACTTGACCGTCAGGACGGCGCCCTGTGCGAGCACAGGAAGCGATTGGACGAGCAGGGAAGTGGTGGACATGAGCGGTGGGTAAGGTTGACGCGCAAAGTGCACATGGGGGCACATCATGGACAAAAGCGAAGGGCGGCATCGTCGACGATGCCGCCCCTCGTTTCATCCGGCGTGCGTTACTTGATCGGCTTGCTGACGTCGATGCCGAACCACTTGTCCGAAATCTTCGAGAACGTGCCGTCCGCTTCGAGCTGGGTCATCGCGTCGTCGATCGCCTTGGCGAACTTCGGGTTGCCCTTCCTGAACGGAATGCCAGACGGGTTGCCCGCGCCGACCGTCGCGCCCGTGCGCAGCGGCAGTTGCGAGTTCTTCATCAGATACGCGAGCATCAGGCGGTCGTTCAGCGCCGCATCCAGACGGCCGGAGGCCAGATCGCGCAGGTATTCAGGCGCGCCCGGGTACGTCTTCACGTCGATGCCCGGCACCGACTTCGCCATGTCCATGTAGTTGGTGCCCAGACCGACGCCGAGCTTCTTGCCCTTCAGATCGTCGAGCGATTTGAACTGGCGCGTGTCGTCCTTGCGCTGGATCAGTTGCGCGGCCGAGTACGTGTACGCCGGCGAGAAGTCGAGTGCCTGCTTGCGTGCGTCCGTAATGCCGACCTGGTTGACGATCACGTCAAACTTGTTCGCCTGCAGACCGGCGATGATGCCGCTCCACTCGGTCGTGACGAATTCCGGCTTCACGCCGAGCTTGGCCGCAACGGCCTTGGCGATGTCGACGTCATAGCCGACCAGTTCGCCCGACGGCGCTTTCGAATTGAACGGGGGGAAGGTGCCTTCCAGGCCGATGCGCAGCGTGCCGCGTTGTTTGACCTGGTCGAGCAGGTCGTCCGCGTGGGCGGTGACCGCGGTGAACGACGCGCCGATCAGGCCGGCGACGAGCATCTTTTTCAGCAAGCCAAATTTCATCGAGTTCCTTTTTTGTTCGTCTGGCGTTTTAACAGACGAAAGCATAACAAAGCAGACTATCGAAACCTAAATATCGTTTGTTTATGTCTATATTACGGAGGCGGGTCACGGGCGGCTTAGCGCAGCGCCTGCGCGCATTCAGCCACCAGCGCGGGTCCGCGATAGATGAAGCCGGTATAGAGCTGCACCAGCGAAGCACCTGCCGCGAGCTTGGCGCGCGCATCTTCGCCCGAGAAAATCCCGCCCACGCCGATGATCGGCACCGTTTCGCCGACTTCGGCGCGCAGCTTGCGGATCACTTCGTTCGACGCGTCGAACACGGGCTTGCCCGACAGGCCGCCGGCTTCATCGCCGTATTGCATACCGGTGACGGCGGTGCGCGACAGCGTGGTGTTGGTGGCGATCACGCCTTCGAACTTGTGGCGCAACAGCGTATCGGCGATCGATTTGATCTGCTCGTCGTCGAGATCCGGCGCGATCTTCAGGGCGAGCGGCACCAGCTTGCCGTGCATGTCGGCCAGACGCTGCTGCTTGTCCTTAAGCGCCGCGAGCAGCGCGTCGAGTTCGCCCGCGCCTTGCAACTGGCGCAGATTCTTCGTATTCGGCGACGAGATGTTGACCGTCACGTAGCTCGCGAACGGGTACACGCGTTCGAGGCAGTACAGATAGTCTTCGGCGGCGCGCTCGATCGGCGTGTCGGCGTTCTTGCCGATGTTCAGCCCGAGAATGCCGCGATAGCGCGCGGCCTGCACGTTCTGGACGAACTGGTCGACACCCGCATTGTTGAAGCCCATCCGGTTGATCACGGCATTCGCCTCGGGCAGGCGGAACATGCGCGGACGCGGGTTGCCCGGCTGCGCGCGCGGCGTGACCGTGCCCACTTCAATGAAGCCGAAGCCGAGCGCCGCCAGACCGTCGATGCACGCGCCGTCCTTGTCGAGGCCCGCGGCGAGCCCGACCGGGTTACGGAACGTCAGCCCCATCACGGTGCGTGGCGAATCCGGCACACGTGGCGCGAGCGCGCCGGCAAGGCCGGTGCGGCCCGCGGCGCCGAGCATGCGCAAAGTCAGGTGGTGAGCGTCTTCCGCGTCCATGCGAAAGAGTTGGGCGCGTACGAGCGGGTAGAGGGAACTGAACACGGGACGAAGCCGGGCGGCCGGAAAATGGGAACCCGCCATTTTACCGGCTTTGGGGCATTAATGAGACTAACTGGTAGGGACCGTTATGGCCACGTTGTGGCCACCTTCGGGTTACCTTATGGCCGGGGTTAAGGCCGCAGCGGCCCGCGCCGACCCTGAATCGCCAGATCGACCGGCGGCAGATCGATGCTGGTTGGATCGAGCACCTTCCAGACACCGTCGATCAAACCTTCGAGCGGCCGGAAATTCGCCTTGTACGCCATCTTCGGGCTCTCGCGAATCCAGTAGCCGAGGTACACGTAGGGCAGCTTGAGGCTTTTCGCCTGCTCGATCTGCCAATAGATGTTGTAGGTGCCGAAGCTGGTGTGCGGCAGTCCCGGTTCGAAGAACGTGTACACCGACGAGAGCCCGTCGCCGAGGATGTCGATCATGCTGATCATGCGCAGAATGCCCGGTGCTGACGGATGGTCCGGCAGCGGCTCGCGGAATTCGACCAGCCGCGAGTTGATCCGGCTCTGCAGCAGGAACTGTTCGTACTGGTCGCGGCTGTCGCGGTCCATGCCGCCGCCGGCATGCCGCGCCGATTGATAGCGCATATAGAGCGCGTAGTGCTCTTCGTCGTAATGCAGCGGGGCAACCGTTGCGATCAGCTCGCCGTGCTTCTTCCACACCCGGCGTTGCGTGCGGTTCGCCTCGAAATGATCGACCGGCACGCGCACCGGCACGCAGGCGCGGCAGCCATCGCAATACGGGCGGTAGGTGAACACGCCCGAGCGACGGAAGCCGGCTTTGACGAGGTCGGTATAGACGTCGGAGTTGATCAGGTGACTGGGCGTGGCGACTTGCGAACGCGCGATGCGTCCATCCAGATAACTGCAGGGATAGGGCGCCGTTGCATAAAATTGCAGCGCCGAAAGCGGAGAAAGAGGCAGCTCGTTGGGATGAGTCACGTTGGCAGCTCTCGAAGCGTCTCTGGTATTGCAAACCCGGCGCCTTGCGGTTTGAAACCCGCGGCTCGTGACCCGCGGCTCGGTTGGCGACGGATCCGGATTCGGCCTGATTTTTCCTACGCCGCCGGCGCTACGACATCGTGCAAGACGGTCTTGTCGAAACGCCAGGGAATCGGCGGTGCATCGACAGACGCGCGAACATGCGCGATGAACGCTTTGCGCGCTATCTCGCGACCGCCCAGCGACGCCAGATGCGACGTGTTCTGCTGGCAGTCTATCATTTCTATTTCGTGACAGCGCAAGTGTCCGACAAGCGCGGCCAGCGCCATTTTCGACGCATCGGTGACCTCCGCGAACATCGATTCGCCGAAGAACATCCGGCCGAACGACACCCCGTACAAACCGCCTACGCGTTTGCCTTCGAACCAGGTTTCGATGCTGTGTGCATCGCCGACCCGGTGCAGCGACGAATACGCTTCGACGACATCCGCGGTGATCCACGTGCCGCGCTGGCCGCGTCGCGGCGCCTGCGCACAGGCGCGCATAACAGCTGCAAAATCATGGTCGACACGGATTTCCCACGCGTCCTCGCGCAGCACGCGCTTGAGCGTTTTACGCAGTGACGGCGATAGTTTGAACTCGGCGGGGCGCAGGATCATGCGCGGATCAGGACTCCACCACAGCACCGGCTGGCCGTCCGAATACCAGGGGAAGATGCCGCGCCGATAGGCGTCGATCAGCCGCGACGGCAGCAGGTCGCCGCTGGCGGCGAGCAGGCCGGGTGCGCCGCTTGCCGCGCCGAGCGCGCGCTCGACGGAGGGAAACGGATCGTCAGGTCCGAGCCAGGGAACCATGCGCGCCGCTCAACCTTCGCGCAGCGAGCGGAAGATGTCGCCCGTATGCAGCCCGAAGCTGCCGGCGGCACGGTCGGCGAAAAAGAAACGCAAAGTCTGGCCGACGGTGGGGAAGGCGATCTCGTCCCACGGAATGTCGTGTTCCTCGAAGAGTTTCACTTCGAGGCTTTCTTCGCCGGCGGCGATGTCGAGATCGAGCAGGCGCGCCATATAGAACAGATGCACCTGATGCACGTGCGGCACGTTCAACAGCGAGAACAGGCTCTGCACCTCGACGCGGGCGCCGGCTTCTTCCAGCGTTTCGCGCGAAGCCGCTTCGGCGGTGGTTTCACCCATTTCCATGAAGCCTGCCGGCAGCGTCCAGTAGCCGTAGCGCGGTTCGATCGCGCGACGGCACAGCAGCACTTTGTCGTCCCAGACCGGGACGGTGCCGACCACGTTGCGCGGATTCTGATAATGCACCGTACCGCAACTTCCACACACGAAGCGCTCGCGGTTGTCACCCGGCGGAATGCTCAGGCTGACGCCGTGGCCGCAGACAGAACAGAATTTCATAGGAAGGGGACGAGAAAGGGTGATGGGAGTTTATCACTGGGGCGAGCTTTGTCGGGAGCGGGCCATGACGGTGTGGGCCAGTCGGTGTGGGGTGGGGAATTTCGCTGATCAGGCGCCCGTCGATGCGACGGCATTGCGAATACTGTGGAGGAAAAATGCGGATATGTTTGGAGTCCGGATCAACGGGCACGAGCGGGCGTCAGCGCACGCAGCCGCGAGGCGGAAAACGGGAGACAGAAAACAAAAAAGGCCTGCCGGTTGGGCAAGCCTTTGAAGTTTTTCGACGTCTTCGAACCGATTTAGCTACTTAAGCGCTACTTGGTTGCGGGGGTAGGATTTGAACCTACGACCTTCGGGTTATGAGCCCGACGAGCTGCCAGACTGCTCCACCCCGCGTCCGTCGAAGAAAAGATTATAGAACAAAGCGGCGACCAGCGCAATAGCTTGTTAAGAACCGGCTTCAATGCGCGCCGCTGCGGGCGAACTTCAAAGCGGAACGCCAAAGCGCAGCGGCCTCCAAAGTCGCGGCGTGCATTGCCGGCGTCGTATGCCGGAAGGCCTGCGTTGCACGCTGCGCTAGAATCCAGGTTCTCTTCGCGCGCCGGGATGCATGTGCAACGGCCTGCGCTTCACTTCTTACCTTGTTCAGAACTCCATGGATATCGCTCACGATCTACAGGTGATTGCCGCTCAGGAACAAGCGCTGGTGTTCCCGCAATTCGATGCCGACCGCGCATGGCAGATCGGCGCCTATCTGCACGAAGTCGCGAAAGCACGCGGCATTGCCGCGGCTATCGACGTGCGCACATTCGGTCAGCCGCTGTTCTTCAGCTTGCTCGAGGGCGCGACGCCGGACAACGTCGACTGGGCGCGTCGCAAGGGCAACACGGTCGCGCATTTCCGGCGCAGTTCGTATGCGATCGGTTTGAAGATGCAACAGGCAGGCAGCACGCTCGCCGACAAGCACGGCTTGCCGGTCACGGAATATGCGTCCCATGGCGGCGCGTTTCCACTGACGGTGGCGGGCGCCGGCGTGATCGGCTCGATCACGGTGTCCGGTTTGCCGCAACGCGCCGATCATGAGCTGGTGGTGGAAGCGCTGTGCGCGCACCTCGGCCACGACTACAGCAAGCTCGCGCTTGCAAAGGCCTGAGGCGATGCGGATGCCGCCTTATGCGTTGCTCGCCATTGCGATCGTTGCCGAAGTCATCGCGACCTCCGCCATGCGGGCCTCGGAAGGTTTTTCGCGGCTGCTGCCCGCAGCGGTCGTGGTGATCGGCTACGGCATCGCGTTCTATTGCCTGTCGCTCACGCTGAAGACTATTCCGGTGGGCATCGTCTACGCAGTGTGGTCAGGCGCCGGCATCGTGCTGATTACGCTGGTCGCGGTCGTGATGTACCGGCAAGTGCCGGACGTGCCGGCCATCATCGGGCTCGGGCTGATCATTGCCGGGGTCGCCGTGCTGAACATGTTCTCGAAGATGCAGGCGCACTGAGCGCTCATTGAGCGTCCACTGAGCGTTACTTGCAGCGCACGATCATCGAACGGTTTTTCACGTTAGCCGATACGACGTTCGTGACGCTGCCGCCCGCGGCGCCGCCTTCGTCGTTGTCTTTCGACACGATGTCGTAGCCGGTTGCGCCACACGCCTTGCCGGCCTGCACGTAGCAGGAGGCCCAACTGGACGCGGCGTCGGCGCCGCTGCAGTTCACCGCAAAACCCGTCTGGCCGTTCGGCAGATTGATCAGCGAGGTGGTGTTCGACGATGCGCAGCCCGCGAGACCCGCGCCGAGCAGCACGGCGGCGGGCAGCGCGGCAGACAGGGACGCCCTGCGGACGAGAGCAAGCGCGGCGCTGCTGGGTAGGAAGCGGCCGGAGCGGCGCAGTTGCGTCATGAAATGCATCGTGATGTTTCCTTTCAAATAGGTATCGAGGCTCGCCACACACACGGGGCGTGTGCCCATAAGGCTAAGGCGTTTCGATCGTGATGCCTGCCGCGCGGACCAACTGGCGGCTTTCCGAGCCGCTTTCGGTCGCTGCGTCTTCCCAGATGCTGATGGCTTTCGGAATGTCGATGCCATGGCTTTCTGCGTAAGCAAACCAGGTGTTTGCGGCATCCGGTTCAGGCAGTTCGTGGTTCTGCAGGAAATATTTTCCCATACTGTGTTCGCTGACCTCGAAAAGGCGTCACTGCGTCAGCACGGATCGTGCCGATGAACCGGTTCGACCGAAGCAGTCGGCACAAGTGCAATCCGGCGTGTCGATTTGCCTGCGAAGCTTATCGGCATGGGGCGTACGACGTTGATCAGGCGGGCGCTGGAGGCTGGACCGCAGTCCAGTCGCGCGAGTACCATAGCGGGCATATCCGGGGCGGCCGGTACTCCCCGGTGTCCGTTTCCTGCCGGATCCTTCTGATGAGGCGACCATGGAAATTCGGTTTCCCGCGGACGCGCCCGCTTACCGCGACTCCAATCTGACGGTGGTCTTTCGCGCGCTCGTGGACGGCGAACCGGTGCCGTGCGCGATCTCGGTCGAGGCGCTCGAGGATCACTTCGGCGCGTACACCGAGGATCTCGAAGGCTGGATGCGCGCGTTCGACGCCGGACGTCCACACATCGAGGCGGTTGCGCGCGAACATTTGCAGATCAGCAATGGCACGCCTGTGTTGCTCAAGAGCGGCCACTTTCCGCCCGGCAACATGGCGGGCTGATCCGGTTCATTCGCACACGCACAAAAAACGCGCTTTAAAGCCGCTCGCTTGCGAAAGCCGTCCACAATCAGGCCGTTTTCGCGGCGTCCCGTTGCGTGTCCGTATTCGCCGATGCCGCTGCGCGCGCGGCGTCGAACGCATGCCGGATACCGTCTTTGTACGAGGTTTTGGCGATCGGACCGAGCAGTTGTGTCAGTGCCGAGTCGTCAAGCACAACCGGCTCGGTCATCAGGTAGTTCATCTCCACCAGTTCCCGCATCAGCGGATTGAAGAGGCCGAGCACGCGCAGCATGGTCTTGCCGGCCACCATCAGCTTCGGCTCGCGGCCCGCTAGCGCATAAGCCTGTCTCGCCACTTCGCGCTGCGTGATCGTGCCCGTGCCGGCCAGATGCCACCAGCGGCCGTACGCTTCGGGCGTACGTGTGAGTTTCTCGACCACTGGTCCGATATCCGGCAGGTAGATGAATTCGTGCTGCACATCCACCGGCCCGATCACCTGCGCGCGCTTGCCGTGCGCCGCGCCCTCGAATATGCCGTTGATCAGACTGCGTTCGATGCAGTGACCGTAGAAATCCGGCAGGCGCAGCACCAGCGTCGACAAACTGGTAGACCCGCTCGCGCGCCCGTGTGCCGCCAGCACCAGTTTTTCCTGCTCGAGCCGCATCTTGCCTTTGAACGTATGGGGCTCACGCGGATGATTTTCGCTAATCGGATTGCCGCGCGCGCGGCCGTACGGATACACGGTGCCGATCAGAATGAAGCGTTCGACGCCTGCCGCCGTCACGCCGTCGAGGGTTTTTTGCATGAGTGGCGGATGCGAGGCGAACTGATCGTAGGGCACGCCCACCAGATAGATCACCGTCTGCAAACCGGCCGCCGCGGCGCTGATCGAAGCCGGGTCGTCCGGATTCCACGTGACGATTTCCGCATGCGGGTCGTGGCCGAAGGCCGCCTCGAGCGGCGCGCGCGAGCGGCCGACTACCCGGTAATCACGGCCCGCCGCGCTCAGCGCCGCCCCGATGATTTGACCGGCGGCGCCCGCGGCGCCGAATAAACCTACTTTCCCTGTAGCTTGCATGAACGACTCCTGAAGACGGCGCCGTATTGCGCCTGGGTGAGCTTGTCTGATCGATGAGAATTTAGTGAACACCGTTCAGTAAACAGTGTTCAGTTTAATTTGACATTTCAGTTTGTCAAGCCGAAAATGCCCGGCATGGGAATCGTCGAACGAAAAAGCCGCCAGAAACAGGCGCTGCGCGAGCGCATCCTCGATGCAGCGCGGCGCATCGTGATGCGCGAAGGCTTCGCTGCGCTGTCAATGCGCAAGATTGCCGACGCCATCGAGTATTCACCCGCCACGCTGTACCTTCACTTCGCGAGCCGCGATGAAATTGCGCAGGCCTTGTGTGCGGAAGGTTATGCGCAATTGCTGGCCACCTTCGTGCCGCTCGCGCAGATCGCCGATCCGGCTGAGCGCTTGAAGGCGCTCGGGCGTGCTTATGTGGCATTCGGTGTTGCTCATCCGGAAACCTATCGGCTGATCTTCATGGAAGACCCGAGCTACACAGGCGCGGCGCTGGGCGGCGCGGCTGCCGCGGCTGGTAAGGGTGCGGGTGGGGCGGTGGCTGCCGTGGCGGATGCAGGGGTGACCGCCGCGAGCGAAGCGGTGGAAACCACGGCCGCTGGGACAACGGCCGCAGGAACAACCGCGGCGGCTTCCACCGCGTCCGGAAAAGCGAATCTTGCGCCTGCGAAACCGGACGACGATCCCGGCGACGCCGCGTTACACATCATGCTCCGCGCCCTCGAAGAGTTGAAAGCAGCAGGGCGCTTGTCCGCATCGATGGACGTGGCCGTGTGGGCGGAGGCGTTCTGGGCGACCCTGCACGGCATCGTCGCGCTCAACCTCACATGCCCTGTGTTTCCGAGCGCGCCGCTGGATACGGTGGTGGGTGTCGCGCTCGATACCTGGCTGGGCATGCAACCCGCCGGGCAGTCGCAAGGCGCCGCAAAATCCACGCGTGCCGGCAAGAAAAAGTCTGCTGAAGCGCCAGCGGAATTGCACGCAGAAGCGCACTCAGAAGCGCACGCAGAATCGCCCGCTGAGACGGGCGTCAAACCCGCCACCAAGCCCAAAGCCGCGAGCGCGTGATAACGTTCAGTTCCGATTCATTTCGCGCCATCGCGCTTCGCTCTCCATGTCTATTTCCGCCTCGCCCGCCGTCAGCGACGAAGTCGCGACTTACGTAGCCAACCGCATCGGTTTCATCGAACTGGAGAGGCCGAAGGCGCTCAATGCGCTGTCGACCGGCATGATTCGCGCGATGCACGCTGCGCTCGATCAGTGGCGCGAAAATTCCGACGTGCTTGCCGTGGTGGTGCGCAGCCAGCATCCGCGCGCGTTCTGCGCGGGCGGCGATGTCCGCTTTCTGTACGAGTCGGCGCAGCGCGGCGAGCATGATGCGCGCGATATCTTTTTCACTGAGGAATACCGGCTCAATCACGCGATTTTCACTTACCCGAAGCCGTATATCGCCTTGACGAACGGTGTCGTGATGGGCGGCGGCATGGGGATTTCGCAGGGCGCGCATCGTACCGGCGGCCTGCGGGTGGTGACGAACTCCACGAAGATGGCGATGCCCGAGACCCGCATTGGCCTCTTTCCCGATGTCGGCGCGAGCTGGTTTCTGGCGCGCACGCCGGGCGCGCTCGGCCGCTATCTGGCGGTCACGGGCGAGACGATCGGCGCAGCAGACGCACTCTACGCAGGTCTAGCCGACGCCTATATCGACGACGCGGCATTGCCCGCGCTAGCCGATACATTGCGCAGCGAGCCGTTCGAACGTGGTGCAGACGTGGTGGCGAGCATCGAGCGTGAGGCCGCTAAGCATCAGGTCGTACCAGAACCCCACGCTTCACTGCTAGCGAGCACGCGAGCGTTGATCGACCGGCATTTCGCGTTGCCTGACATGACGCAGATTCTCGCGTCGCTGGAGCAGGAACGGGAGCACGGCGGCGATTCGGCCGATTGGGCTGAGCAGACGATTGCCGTGTTGCGCGAACGTTCGCCGTTGTCGATGGCCGTGTCGCTGGAAGTGGTGACGCGCGCGGAGGGTTCGATGGCGGACGTGCTGCGCGGCGATCTCGATCTGACGCGCACGTGCTTCGCGCAAGGCGACACAATCGAAGGGATTCGCGCGCGCATCATCGATAAGGACAACGCGCCACGCTGGCGTTTTGCGCGTATCGAAGACGTGAGCGCCGCCGACGTGGCGAAGATGTTCGAAAGCCCGTGGCCGGCAAACGAACACCCGTTGCGAGATCTGCGAGGTTAAGCAGACACCAGGAAGACGCTCAGTCTTCGTCTTCGCTCGCCATGAATGCGCGCATGAACACCAGCGCGCCCCAGCCCCACATCGCGTTCGCCGCGAAACCCACCGCGAGGCGCGGCAGCATGTTGCCGCTCGGCCAGATGCCGCGCAACGGATCGACCACAAACACGCTCGCCGCCGTCAACGCAAGGCCGCCGAACACGAAGGCGGGCACCCACGGCGCGCGGCGTCCCGGCGCAACGCGCAACAGCCACGCCATCAGCACAGCCCAGAATGCGCTCCAGATCGCGTTCGCAATAAACTCCGGCAGCCCGAGCGGCAAAAACGGCGCGGTCGAAAAACCGGTAGGGTCGATCAGACCGGCTGCGTGCAGCAGCGCCAGAGTCGATTCATGAAAGAACAGGGAAGCCAGAAAACCGGCGATGAACGGCAGGATGAGTTTTTGCATGCATTGCACCGCGAGAGATCAGGCGGCGTGGTTCACGCGGCCTGCACCGGATTATTGGAAACGTAGCGCCATTATATATAGGGGTGCCCGGCTTCCAGCGTAGGTAAGGCGCAACATCCGTATGCTTTAGCGTCGGGCTAATCACGAAAGTGGAAAACCTAAGCTAAAAAAAATCGTTCAAAAGCCGCGCCCCGATCCATAGACTGTTTCTCCATGCAGACGGTGTTTGCCGCCGTCGCCCATTTAATCGAGCGCATCACGCGCACGTCTGGTCGAGGGAAGCCGTCGCGATGTCCTGCCTGATGCCGATCTTCAGCCGCTCCATGGCACACACGCGCTTGCGGATGCGCTGTCGGAGCTAGTCCGCGCCTCGCCGCAGTTTTTCCGTTCCTTTTTGCGCTTGCATCTCCGGCTTTCGTACCGGATGGATGTGCGCGACCAGCGGCGCGCGGCCGGCGTGTGCACTTTCACTCGACGCACCGTTTCCATTCAATCCAGTTTCGAACAAGCAGGAGCAGCAAATGAATGTGTTCTGGTTCATTCCGACTCACGGCGACAGCCGCTATCTCGGTACGTCCCAAGGCGCACGCGCAGCGGATTACGACTACTTCCAGCAGATCGCCGTCGCCGCCGATACGTTGGGCTACGAGGGCGTGCTGCTGCCGACCGGCCGTTCGTGCGAAGACGCATGGGTCGTCGCGTCCAGCCTGATCGCCGCGACCAAACGTCTGAAGTTTCTGGTGGCGATCCGTCCGGGCATCTCATCGCCGGGTCTGGCGGCGCGCATGGCGGCGACCTTCGACCGTCTGTCGAATGGGCGTCTCTTGATCAACGTCGTGACAGGTGGTGATTCGGCTGAACTGGAAGGCGACGGCGTGTTCGTCGATCACGACACGCGCTATGAAATCACCGACGAATTCCTGCATATCTGGCGCAAGTTGCTGACCGCCGCACATACCAACGACGCGATCGATTTCAACGGCGAGCATCTGGTCTCGAAGGGTGGCAAGGCGCTGTATCCGCCGGTGCAGAACCCGCATCCGCCGCTGTGGTTCGGCGGTTCGTCGGCGGCTGCGCACGACATCGCGGGCGATCACATCGACACGTATCTAACGTGGGGCGAACCGCCCGCAGCCGTCGCGAAGAAGATCACCGACATTCGCGCTCGCGCTGAAGCGCGTGGCCGCAAGATCAAGTTCGGCATTCGCTTTCACGTCATCGTGCGCGAAACCGAAGAAGAAGCATGGGCCGCCGCCGACAAGCTGATCAGCAAGCTCGACGACGAAACCATTTCCCGTGCGCAGGCTTCGTTCTCGAAGATGGATTCCGAAGGACAGCGCCGCATGGCCGCGTTGCACGGCGGCAAGCGCGGTGGACGCGCGGAACTCGAGGTGTATCCGCATCTGTGGGCGGGCGTCGGTCTCGTGCGCGGTGGTGCTGGGACGGCGCTGGTCGGCAATCCCGAGCAGGTGGCCGCGCTGATGAACGAGTACGCGGCGCTCGGTATCGACACGTTCATCCTGTCCGGCTATCCGCATCTCGAAGAGTCGTATCGCTTCGCCGAATTGGTGTTCCCGTTGCTGCCGGGCCATCAAAGCAAGGTCGCGGGCGGTCCGCTGTCGGGGCCGTTCGGCGAGATCGTCGGCAACAACTATCTGCCGAAGGCGGCAAGTTCGAGCTGAGCGCTTGCGCCCGGTTCGGCAATGACGCCCATCGATAAGCAACGAGGACAATCATCATGGCTCAATCCACTGTGAGTGAGGAACGAGGCACACAGGCAGGCTCGGGCGCGGCTTTCAGCGCGGGCCTCGTCGGCGCATTGCGCCGCATCGGCGCGCCTCTGGCGCCGTGGCTCGTGCCGCTGGCGATTCTGCTGGCGTGGGAATTCGCCGCGCGCAGCGGCATTCTCTCGACGCGTGTGCTGCCCGAACCGCTCGCGGTCGTGAAGGCCGCGTGGTCGCTGATCCAGTCCGGCGAAATGTGGGCGGACGTGAAGGTCAGCACGTGGCGCGCGGTGTCGGGCTTTACGATCGGCGGCGGCATCGGACTCGTGCTCGGCCTTGCCACGGGTCTCTTCAAACCCGCTGAAATCGCGCTCGATTCGACTGTGCAGATGGTCCGCAACATTCCCGCGCTGGCGATGATTCCGCTCGTGATCCTGTGGTTCGGTATCGAGGAAGAGGCGAAGGTGTTTCTCGTCGCACTGGGTGTGTTTTTCCCGGTCTATGTGAACACGTTTCACGGTATCCGTTCGGTGGATGCCAACCTGATCGAGATGGCGCGCAGTTATGGCGTGAAGGGTTTTTCGCTGTACCGGCATGTGATTTTGCCGGGGGCGTTGCCGTCGATTCTGGTCGGCGTGCGGTTCGCGTTCGGGCTGATGTGGGTCACGCTGATCGTCGCTGAAACCATTTCCGCGCAGTCGGGCATCGGCTACATGACGATGAACGCACGCGAATTCCTGCAAACCGATGTGGTGGTAGTGGGCATCCTGCTGTACGCGGCACTCGGCAAACTTGCCGACGTGCTGGCCAAGAGTCTCGAGCGTGTATCGCTGCGTTGGCATCCTGCCTATCAACGAGGAGCGAAAACATGAGCGCAACGACATTGTCGACCTCGTTCGGCGGCATCGCGGGCAGCGATCTCGAAGCCGAACTGGCGCAACCGCGCACTGTCGATCATGACGCGGATGAGGCTGCCGGCTTCGACCGTGCGGATTCGGCGCACGATCGCCAGCGCGTGGGCGTCGTGCCTTCGGCGACCGGTGCATCGGCGCGCAACGACGCACGCCGCTCTGGCGATTTTTCGGTCGAATTGCGCGGCGTCGGCAAGCAGTACGGCGAGCGCACGGTGCTGTCCGATTTTGATCTGTCGATCGAGCGCGGCAGTTTCGTGGCGATCGTTGGCCGCAGCGGCTGCGGGAAATCGACTTTGCTGCGCCTGGTGGCGGGTCTGGAGAAGGCCACCTCGGGCGTGCTCGAAAAGCGCGCCGAAGACGGCCAGCCGCTCGACACGCGCATCATGTTCCAGGACGCGCGGCTCCTGCCCTGGAAGAGCGTGCTGCAAAACGTGATGCTCGGCCTCGGCCGCAGCGCCCGTGAAGATGCGCGCGCCGTGCTCGACGAAGTTGGCTTGCTGGAGCGCGCCAACGACTGGCCCGCGCAGCTCTCCGGTGGTCAGCGTCAGCGTGTGGCACTGGCGCGGGCGCTGGTGCATCGGCCGCAATTGCTGCTGCTGGACGAACCGCTCGGCGCGCTCGACGCGTTGACGCGCATCGAAATGCACGCGCTGATCGAACGGCTGTGGCGCGAACATCAATTTACCGCGCTGCTGGTGACGCACGACGTGCATGAGGCCGTCGCGCTCGGCGACCGGATTCTGCTGATCGAAGAAGGGCGCATCGCGCTCGATCAGCCGGTGCCGCTGGCGCGCCCACGGGCGCGTGCGTCGGCCGGTTTTGCAGCGCTGGAAGAACATGTGTTGCAACGCGTACTGAAGACGGCGCCGAACGACGACGCACTGTCCCATCGCGCTTACGACGCACGTGACGAGGGCCGCCTCACGCGGCGGCCGACAGACGTCCGCTGGGCCGTCTGACACCCCTTGACTGACTGTTTTCAATCGCTTTTCTGGAGTCACTCGACATGAGCATTTCCGCAATCAACGTACGCAATCAGTTCAAAGGCAAGGTCAAGGAAATCATCCGCGGGCCGGTGGTGTCCGAGGTCGATGTGGACACGCCGTTCGGTATCGTCACCTCGGTGATCACCACACGTTCGGTCGACGAACTCGACCTGAAGGTCGGCTCGGAAGTGGTCGCGCTGGTGAAGTCGACGGAGGTGTCGATCGCTCGTCTGTAAGCGCGCGAGGGCACTAGTCGCATTGATCGCATCTTCACGCGCGCCGACGCTATTTTGCGTTGGCGCCGCTTCGCTTGATCTCATCCTCCTTGCCGATACCACTTGCCGGTTTGTTGCCGCCACGCATCCATACGGCACCACGCAACCCGCATGCCTCAACGCGCCCCTGCGTGCCCCCGCAAAACTTGCTACGATGAATTGAGCACCACGACGGAGACGGCCATGTCGAAGTCATTAAGTCCGGAAGCGGTTGAAGCGTTGCGGCGCCTGAACGATGTCGGCGTCGGACAGCCCATGCCGAAGTTTGAGCAATCCGTCACGGCGGAGTTGCTGACGAACGGGCTTGCCGCCGAAGCAAGCGGCGGCGAAGTCGAAATCACCTGTAGCGGCCGGCAGTACCTTTCTGGCGATTGCGACTGATCGTCAGGCGAGGGCGGGCCGGTGCATGCTCCGAGCCGCAACGACGGCCCGGTGGAAAGGCGCGGCCGCCGACATTCAAGGGCACGCAAGACACCAAGGAGGCGATCATGGAGCCGAAAGGCCTCGACATGGGCGACTACCAGGAGCGCTATCAGGACTACGAGATTGAAGTCGCGGTCGAACAGGTGCTCACCGGTGTCAAAGCGCATTTTCGGGTGTTGCGCAACGACGCGGTGGTGGTCGACTGGCGGCTCGTGCATATCGACACGCTATGGTCCACTGAGCATGCCGCGGCCCTGGCGGGCTTCAAGGCGGCGCGGGAAACGATCGATGCTGGCCTCACCACGTAGCCACAAGCGCGCGAGCCGGCGAGCGCATTCAATTAAGCTGACGATCTTTCGACTTGCTGGAGACGGTCGATCCGTTCGGCAACCGGATTCGTTTTTGCGAATCGCCGAACAAGGATATGCGTGGGGCGTGATGAACCAGTGGCAGGGGCTTGACGCCGCGGTCGCGGCCGTCGTGTAAACGGAACCGGGCGCCGGCATGCATTGCATTCGCGGCGCCCAGTTCGGCTGCCGTCTTGTGAACGGCAACCTTCAACGGCGACAGATTAGTGGCCGAAGAAAACCGATTGCGGGCCCGACGAAGCCGGTGCACGCGTACCCGATTGCGACGACACGTTGTTCACGCCACCGTATGCGTTCGACTCGGCATTAGCGCGTTCAGCCGCGACGGTTTGTGCGCTCTGGCCTTGTTGCGAAGCCGGTGCGCCGACCGACGGACGGTAGAACGGTGCCGGGCCGTAGCCGCTAGCGAATGCGGGAGCGGCGATCGAGGCAGAAACAGCAACCAACAGGGCGGCGATGAGCTTGGTCTTCATGGTGTGACTCCGATAAGTTTCGATTTCATTTCAGGAAGGCGTCGCAGGGGCCGGTGAGGTGTGTCTGCAACGTCGATGGAAGGCAGTGTATACCCCTACTATTGAAAATTTGTACCGATAATCTGAAATTACTATTCTCGGTATTGAAATAATCGGTCGGAGGGTTATGCGACAGGCGTCAGCGGTGGTCTGCCCCCGTCTGTCAAGCGGTTTTGGCGGTCAAAGACCGGGTTGGGAG
>CABFVV010000033.1_pt1 | contig 89569 bp, 76 predicted proteins | sample 8864751 | NCBI WGS metagenome assembly CABFVV01 (sample SAMEA5735770, study PRJEB23740) | soil metagenome | biome: forest; feature: forest soil; material: soil | place: USA | collected 2013-10-13 | depth 0.1 m | reverse complement strand
GGCCTGAACCGCTTACACCGCAAGACACCACTACGCCCGCCGTCTGGAATGCGGTCATCGTTGCTCAATGCGGTCTCCTGATCTGCTGGCATCAGCTCGCCGAGGCTATCTATTTGCACCAGTGCCGCCAGACTCTTGAGCTTGCTCATCGCGGATCCGAAAATCGGTCAGGCCGGCACTCGAACCGATTCGTTGATCGCTATTTGCGCCACAGCCGATATTCGATGGGTGTCATCTGCCGCGCGAGTTTTTCCGGGCGTCCACGGCAACGCCCGGACAAAGTACATGCCAACAGATCGGATAAGACGCGGTCGAATTCGCTCAGGAATAGCTGCTGCTAACGGCCGCCGAGCCGGCGCCCACTGCCGCTCCCGCGACCATCCCCTCAGGACCCTCAATCGCGCCTGCGAGAGCCCCCTGGATAGCGCCTTGGGCCACGGTTTCCGCTTTTTGAACGAGATTTTCCGCGTCGTGTTCTAGCCCATGAACAGCATGGCTCATAGCGTGACCGATTGAACTGAATATGCTCATGAAATTACTCCAAAGATTGTTCGCCATCATCGATTGGTAATACGTTACACGCAGCGCCCCATCGCCAGAAGCAGCGGCACAGGCGAATCTTCGCTGTATTTGATGAGTAACGCGTGGTGGGCGGCGGTTCATTTGTGAGGGATTCGTTTCTCAGGAGCAAGCTCACTGCTGAGCCCGGTCCACTATGCATTCAAGACCCTCGCTTACATGATGATCAACCTGCGGCACTACCACTGACGATCAGCGCTGGTGCGAACACCATGGTGGTGGCGCTCCTCGCCATGAGGCGTCACATCCATTTAATCTGCAGTCTTGACAAAATATCGAAAAAATTGCATAATTATCGCCCTTTTCACAACCCTCGAACCGCTCCTGCGCGCCCACGCTGCATCGCTTCTTCACATCCCGTTTGCGCTCGGGTGAAACCCGAAACCAGTTGTGCGTATAACCCGGAATTGTGCCTAAAGGTGTTTGTACTAAACCGCTGACGCGGTAGTGGAAGGGAAGCGGAGGTCAGTGCCAGGCGTTCTGTCAGGACGGTTGTCTGAGGCTGGGCCATAGAGAAGTGACGAGCAGGCTGCCGGAAGCAGCATGGATGTGCCCGACCGGGCATTCCATCCACTGTTTCAAGGAGGTCCGCCATGACACTGCTCTGCCAACGCATGCATGCACGACATGCAGATCCGCAACCTCGCCGACAACACGCAGAAGGCCTATCAGCTTCAGGTTTCCAGTTTCGCCCGGCACTTCCGGCGCTCACCCGAAGTGCTCGGACCCGAAGATATCCGGGCCTGGCAAATCTACCTGACCAACGAACGCAAGCTCGCCCCGAGCTGCGTGCAACTGGCTGTGGGCGCACTGCGCTTCCTGTACCGCGCCACGCTCAGGCGGGAATGGAGCGACGAGGACTTTCCACCGCCAAGGCGACCCGTGAAGCTGCCGGTCAGCCTGAGCGCCGAGGAAATCACCCGTTTCTTCTAGTCGGCCCCCAGTCTCAAGCAGCGCACCATCCTGATGACCGCGTATGCGGCTGGCCTGCGCGTGTCAGAAGTCGTCCATCTGAAGGTCACCGATATCGACAGCCAGCACATGGTGATCCGCGTGCACCAGGGCAATCCAGGAAGGACCGCTACGTGATGATTTCCCCGCGGCTGCTCGAGATCCTGCGATCTGTACTGGCACGAGGCTCCCCCCGCGAGTGGCTGTTTCCCGGTGACATTCCCGGGCACCCCATCACCCGGTCCGCAGTAGGGCCGGCATGCCAGCTCGCGCGCCAGCGCAGCGGGATCACGAAACCCATTGCACCGCATTCGCTGCGGCACGCCATCGCGACCCACCTGCTGGAAAGCGGTACCGACGTCCGCAGGATCCAGCTGCTGATGGGCCATCGCAGCTTGTCGACGACGGCATGCTATTACCGACAGAAAGTTGTTATGTGCAGTCTCGAATTCCGCTCGTTGATAGCAAAGGATTCCGGTCGCGGGAACTCGACATAATTGTTTGGGCGGGATGTGGAGGCCCGCAGCTAAAAAACGACATGCGTGACCTCCTGTGCCCTACAGCGAATGTAGCCAATCGAGCAGGGACTTGTTCTGCTGCCAGGACGGGATCTTCGGAAGCGGCGTACCGTCCGCCACTTTCTCGAGTGTCTTCCGCTTCATCTCAAGATTTGTGCGAGCATAGATCTCAGTCGTCTTCACACCACGTGGCCCAGGAAGTCGCGGATGATCTCGAGCGGGACACCACTCTGCAGCAGGTGCATTCCCTTCGTGTGACGGCTATGTCGCCGGCGACATAGAGCAGAGGGTCTTTGATTGGCGGTCGCGGCCCAGGACATATGAACAGGTCGCGACAGAATCAGCCCGCGACCGGTGATCAAAAAACCCTCTGCTTTATGCGCTGCAGCGCATCAACACGTACCTTGCCCCCCCTTCAACGGAACGACCCACCCGCACTTGTTTGCGAAGCTTCTCCAAAGCGACGAAATTGGTTGAACCAGCATCCCGAAGCCTGTTTTTCGTGCCGGCTGCCGCTTGCAGCAAGCCGCGAAATTGCTAAAGACAGGGTGCGCGGATCTCAGCGAGGCTGCGGGCGTGCTCCGGCAACCGCCCATCAGGCAAGCCGGATACATGCATGCAGACCATTTCGACATCACGAACAGGAAGCTTGCAAAAGTCGTCGGGTTCATACATGCCCGAAAAGGAGGGTTACCCCCATCAGCGCTTCCGGGAGCGCAGGTACTCGCCCACGCGTCTGATCTCTTGTAGCCGGAAGCCTTCGATCGACGTGCTGTACTGGGAGCCGAAGCGATTGGTCCGATACGCGTTGACGCGTTCTCTCAGTGTTTCGGCGTCCGGGCCCGTTTGCGCCTTGGTGACGATCTCGTCCGCTTGCGGCATGTGATTGAGCGCGCTCCGGGAGTGCATATGCTTGCGGAAGACCGCTGGCATAGGCACTGAATTCACCTCGCCCCCCCGGTGGAGCAGGTCGGCGTATTCTGCATGGGTCTTGAACGATTTCAAAGCGTTGTTGAGCGCGAACATCACACAATCCCACTCCGAGTTTTGAATACCGTTAAACACCACCTTCACTTTCGCTGGTGCGAACATCGCGGGGAACATCGAAAGTGTCTGAGCCAACGCCGATTCGTATACGACGATTGAAGGCCGGCGCTCCCCCCGGAGCCTGACGTCGAGTGCGACATAGTGGTCCCGCGAACCCGCGAACGGCGGATAGACAACTCTGAAATTGCCGGTCCCGCGCGCACCCGCCATTTGCTTGATGTACTCATGGCACTCGTCTGCTTTGTCAAAGACGTGCAGATTGAGTCCCGGATTTCTCTGGTTCTCCATCTCCGCGATGAGCGGAAGATACTTTTTGTCAAATTGATTAGTTCTCCAATCCGGCTTGGATCCCTCGGACGTTTGCCCTACCGAGAGCTTCGCGTACTCGTAGAATTCCGTGTTCGCGCGCTTGATTTGCTTCAACTTTGAATCGACCGTCTTGATTTTTTCCCTCAGCCGACCTGGAACTTTCGGGGGATCGTCCTGCTGCGACTCTATGTAGTTGGACCGCGCTTGTGCAGACGACGATTCGGCGATGGGCGATCGCAGCCGTTGTGTCTGGCCGACGAATCGACCCAGCTCATCCGTTCTATGCGGGTCGAGCGCGAGCGAGCGCTGCAGCCGTGGGGAGGTCTCGGCCACTTGCGCAGACGTGTCCGTACGTGCGGGGTCCCCCGCCCGCCGACCATGCCGGAAGCGTCGCAGCAGGTTTCTCACCCCCGAGGCCGTCACCTGCCGGCCGGGACTTTCCTCCGCAAAAGCGACCGGTCGCTGCGTAATCGGCGATGCGCCGGCGTCATGGCGCCCGCCGCCGTATTCAATCTCGTCGGGTTGGCTGCCGCGAAAAGGGCTGCCGATGCTAGAGAAGAAGCGTTCCATGGAATATTGGCTTGACAGTTAAGGGGGCACAGGGATTCCCGTGGTGAAAACCCCTGCATCCCACTAGGTAACGGCAGACCGGCGTTGGTTCCAATGGCTCTCGTAATCATATAGCTGGCCTGAGCTTCGCAGCGAGAGGCGCAGAGGTAGAGTCAACATGGCTCTAGCCCTTTGACCTAACGGAGGCCGAGATGAAGTTCAGTGGAATAGACCTGCACTCGAACAACAGCGTGGTGGTGATCAGCGATGGTGAGGGCCTGCTCGTATTGCAGCGGCGCCTGCCCAATGATATCCGCGCAATCCTCGCGGCACTAGGGAAGGTCTGCACAACCCGTTTTCTGCACGTCGCGCGGTTTGCTGCCCGCGTTGTAGTGTCGGCGAAGATGCTGGGACCTCGATCACCGTTTTAGTCGAGCCGTGGCGACGCGCGTTTGAGACTCATGTGTCTGCGCCCACGTGTTTCACGCTTTGCGCAGCCCTTACGCGTCATCCACAGATTGCCCAGCGCAAACAGCGTCGCGATCTGCGCAGTGTTCTTCATCAGGCCCCGGTAGCGTGTCTTCGTATAGCCAAACTGGCGCTTGATGATCCGGAATGGATGCTCCACCTTGGCGCGCACGCCGGCCTTCAGGCGTTCGATCTGAACGTAGATCGCGTCCAGACGATCACTCAGGTCCAGTTTTCTGCGCTTCGCTGGTCCCATTGCGACATGCCAGCGCACTGAACCGTCCGCGCATCGCTTCTGAATACCCTGATATCCGGCATCAGCGTACACATCCGCCTCTTCGCCGTGTAGCAACGCTTCGGCTGTATTGATGTCCTGAGCGTTGGCAGCTGTGCCGATGACCGTGTGAACCAGGCCAGACTCCGCGTCCACGCCGATGTCGGGTAGCGGTGGCGCATTGCTGCGCCACCGCCCCCTTCTATGAGCAGTAATTTGTCAAGGCCGCTTACGAATCGTCGATCAATTTCTTCCGCATCTCCTTGCTAGAGCGTATGGCTGGGTCAAGGGCAGGCGAAGCCTGGCGTAGCGAACCCTTGACGCTGGGTAGAGGCGATATGCTGGCGTATGTTGGTGAGCGCGCGGTATTGCGCTCGCCAACATACAGGCGCATTCCACGTCACCCAGTAACTGTCACTGCCGCAATCGAATCTACGTCCCTGCCTGAAGCCGGCCGTGGCGCTCGTGAGATGATCCAACGTCGCCGGGTAGCCGGACGCGGTTGCCCGCGCCTGGCCCCCTAAGGTAGGGTCGAGAACTGGCGCGCGCACCTGTAGGCGCCGGTGGTAATTCCACCGCTTTCGCAATGGCCCGCAGTCCGGCAACCATAGTCACGTTTCCAGCTCCCGCCACGTCGAACGCAGCTTGCCGGTTTCCGGCACTACGCTCTCCTGTTTGCTTCATGTCAAGAGTTATGGGACCTATCACGCTGGGCGCGCTTTCGGTGCGGCGGGACGACGAACACGATAGCCGTTGAACAGCTTCAGTTCCTCATACAGCCAGCGCCTACTCCACCGCTTCCAGCCGAAGCCCCCGCGATTCCGGGATCGCCCCATGTGGCGCCTGATCTTCTTTTCCACCCAGTCTTTGACGAAGCTGAAGCACTCACTGGAATGTCCTACGGCGAAATAATTCACCCAGCCACGTAACACCGGGTTGATCAGTTGAACCACCCGATCCACCGGCTGCGACTGGTATCGCCGAAACACCTCCTCGAGTTTGCGCAACAACGCCGTGCGTTTCTTCAACTTCGGCGTATAGTGCGCCCGCCACACCAGCTTCTTCACACTGCGAATTCGACGGAAGTCAAATCCCAGAAAGCCAAAGCTTTCTCCGCAGTCCAGATCCACCGTGTGACTCTTCTCTTCATTGACTTCAACCTGCAGTTTGGCAAACTCTTCCCGAAGTCGCTTGCTCACCGCTCCCAGCAACCACGCATGGCGCGGATGGGCATCGATCAGCACGACGAGATCGTCCGCGAAACGCGCATACTCGACGTAGGTGTACTTCCCGTTGCGCGTGGCTTCTTTCGCCCGCTCCAGCATCCGGTCCACCTCGGTGAGGTAGATATTACTGAGCAAGGGCGAAATCACCCCGCCTTGCGGAACGCCTTGTTTGCCCGACGCGGTCAACATCAGCTTCAGCAGATGCATGACATCACAGTCATTGACCCGACGCGCCACCTTCTCGAGCAGCAGATGATGCCGCACGGTGTCAAAGTAGGCGCGTAGATCCAGATCTATGACGCGGGTCTTCCACTGAACAATCGCCGTCGCCACCCGCTGCACCGCTTCATGCGCGGTGCGCTTGGGACGATAACCATACGACCCCGGTTGGAAGTCTGCCTCGAAGATCGGTTCCAGTATGAGCTTGAGCGCACCCTGGACCACCCTGTCGCGGATGGCTGGAATCGACAGGACGCGGACTTTGCCCCCGTCCTTTGGTATTTCCTGCCGCCGCGATCGTAGCGGTACGTAGGCACGCCCGATCAGTTCATCCCGTATCTGCTCAAGGAACGCCTCTGCGCCTAGCGCCTCGATGGCCTCAAACGTCACCCCGTCAATACCCGGAGCGCCGTTGTTCTTTCTTGCCAGCGCATACGCCTCGCGCAGCGTTTCCATCTTACAGACATGGACGTACAACCCCCAGAAACGCCAGGACGGTTCAGCCTTCGCCTTGACGTATATTCCCCGCCTCAGGTCCTGCAAACTGCTGGACGCCTTTGTCATCTCGTCCTTGCCTCCCATGTTGTCGAGGACGTTACAAACAGCAGGGCCCCTTTGCTCCACCAGCGTTACCCGGTCTCACAGCTAGTACGGACCCATCCGCCACTCTCTCGCCTTCGGTCCACTTCCCGGGGTCACCGGTTATAGGACCTACCTTGCTCCGGCGATTTCGCGCCGGGGCGAGGAGAGCTTCTCCAGTTGCTTAGCATGTCCTTGTCATCGTGCCGTCGCTTCCACCCCGCCGAAGTGGACTAGCCGTGTCGGTCAGATTTCGGCTACCCATGCTGCCTTCGCCCTACAGTTGCAGGCTCGGCCTTCGGGGCTTCTCACTTTCGAGGCCACATTCACGTTCACTTTCATTACGGCCCGACGACTCGCGCATTCCCCGAGGGAATGTCTGTCGATAGGCTTCAGAGTCTTGGTTTCCCGCCACCCTGCTATCCAAGCTACGGGGCTTCTGACTTCTACCCCGGCAGGTCTGTCTCCTGCTGAACACGCCAGCCTTCGCTGGACACACAACTGTACGTGCAAGTTTCCCTGCATACAGCTCAAGCCTCTGCCAAGGCATCTTTCGACACCCGCATTCACAACTTGTTTCCGGCGTACTTTTGAATTCCATGACAACCGGGATGGTGCAGTTGAATATTGCCCGCTGCAATCGACCCGCCGTCAGTTCTTTTCACAATGAAGCGGGTGACCCAAGGGGTACCTATTGCGATCGGTTCCTGACAGGTCGGACACACGCCATCCTGCCTCAGCCAGACCCGGTAGAGCTTCGCGCGACCCCTTGGCAGGTTCATCATCCTCTTGCCCCATCGGGTCTCGAAGTATGGTTCCCACTGTGGGTCGTGCGGATTGGCCCCGGCCTTGATCTTGACATGCCGCTTTATCGGCGTGTCCGAGATCCGCCTCAGCCTGTGTCTGCTGCTCGCGCATTGCGTCAATGCCTCGCTGCGTCGCGTCGACGGCGGTCTGCGCATCGGGTCACATCGCGGCAGATCCCCAGCACGCTGACGATCTGCCCTGCTGCATCTTTCTCCGGAATGAGGCTGACTTCGTGTACCCGCGCTCCCCCCGTCTCGTCGCGAATCGTCTGGCGCACGAATGGCAGCGCTTCGCCGGTCGCGACGACGCGGGCGATAGCTGCGGCCACGTGGTCGTGCAACTCTTTAATCCGCGTGCCAATGAGCCCTGCCGCCGGCCTGCACAAAGTCCGCTCATGAGTCGGGTTGATGTAGAGATAGTTGCCGAGGCAATCCCAGCGCGCGATATTGTCGGGCAGATTTTCAGCGAGGGAACGGAACTCGCGCTCGCTGGCGGCCACTGCGTCCCGAATTCCGAGGTGCCGTGCAGCATCCGCAGCAATGGTCTCGGCAAAAGCGGCGCTAATGGCTCTCAATCTTTCGGAGAGCGCTTGCAGTCTGGCGCCATTGCCATTTTGCTGATCACTTGGCTCTCCAATGGACTGGAGCTCGATTGCAACGGCATAGATTGTCTTGGCGCCGCCCAGCAAGGGTTCGTTTTTCTGCTCGATGTCGAAGATCAACGAGAACTCCAGCGCAAGCGGCGGGTCGGGAAACGGCGGCGCATCATCGCCTGAACGTGATGCGTTATCGCAGCGACGCAAGCGGTTCATCAAGCCGGAACGCGCTGACCACCTCGCTCAAATGCGCGGCCTGCCCCTGCAACGCCTGGGCCGCGGCCGCGCTTTCTTCCACCAGCGACGCGTTTTCTTGCGTGACCTTGTCCATCTGCGAGATCGCCTGGCCGACCTGCTCGATGCCCTCCGTTTGCTCCTGGCTCGATGAGCTGATTTCGGCCACGAGCTCCGCGACGTGCCGGATGCTGGTCACGACTCCCTGAATGATCTGGCCGGCCTCCTCCACGCGCTTGCTGCCGGTGCCGACCTGGCCAACCGAATCGTCGATCAGCGCCTTGATTTCACGCGCCGCCAGCGCGCTGCGCTGCGCCAGCGCCCGCACTTCGCTCGCGACGACCGCGAAGCCCCGGCCGTGCTCGCCGGCGCGCGCGGCTTCCACCGCGGCGTTCAATGCGAGGATGTTCGTCTGGAAGGCGATGCCGTCGATCACACCGATGATGTCGACGATCTTCTGCGAGGAGGTATTGATCGCGTTCATCGTATCCACAACCTGCGCGACGGCCTGCCCGCCGCTCTCCGCGATGACCGAGGCCTTTGAAGCGAGCTCGTTCGCCTCGCGTGCGTTGTCCGCGTTGTTTTTCACCGTGGAGGTGAACTGCTCCATCGCCGCCGCAGTCTGCTCGAGCGAACTCGCCTGCTGCTCCGTGCGGCTCGACAGGTCAATGTTGCCGCTTGCGACTTCGCGCGAGGCAAGGGCGATCGTATCGGTGCCTTTGCGCACGCTCAACACGATGCCATGGAGGCCGCCGATCATGTGCCCGAGCGCGGTCAGCAGCCGGCCTACCTCGTCTTTGGACTCGACCTCTGGCCGCCGCGTCAGGTCGCCGCGGGCCACGGCCTCGGCCAGATGCACCGCGCGATTGATCGGCACCGTGATGGTCCGGGTGATGAAGAATCCGGTGGAGGCCGCGATCACGATCGCAAAAATGGAGATCACGATCATGTGGATCGTGGTCTGATGCACATCGTCGCCGCCGAGCGCCACGTCCTGCTGCATCTCATGCGCGAGATGATCCACCATGCGGTTGACCTGGTCGTAGTACTTGTCCTGCAGGTCTGACATGTCGCCCTGGTAGAGGTCGCGCGCCTCCTGGAGCTTCTGCGCGGCCATCAGATCGAAGAATCGCCGGACGCTCGCGCCGTAGGCCGAGCGCGCCGCGGTCTGGTCCCTAAAGATCGCCCTCGCTTCATCGTCCGGCAGCATCTTCTCGAGCTGCGCATAGGCCTCGGTATTGGCCGTGCGAACGAGCACAAAGTTATCCATGAGCTTCTTCGATTGCTCCGGCGACGTGCTCAGCACCAGATCGCCGAGGATATCTTTGGCCTTGTAACCGTTGTCCTTGATGCGACTGCTCAGCGCAATCAGCGCGTAGCGCTCGCTGACGAGCGTCTCCATTTTTGTGCCGACAGAGCCAAGACGCTGTATACCGATGATGGTCGTGCCTATCAGCAGCGCCACGACCAGCGAGAACGCCACCCCGAGACGAACCCCGATTCGCAGATCAGAAACTTTCACTTGCCCTTCCTTGTTATCAATGATAGTGCTGCAATCGTTCGCCCAAAACGGCAGGCAAACGCCGCGGAATATTCCGGCGATCGTTCCCGGCGCCTCGCCCGGCTTGCGCGATCCGGTCCACTGACAGCCAGCGGTTCAACTACGACATTCCGTCCCTGCCCATCCGGCCACCCAAGCCCCGGACGGATCGCGGGCAGATTGTCCAGGCGCCCGAGGACATGGATTCTTCGCATGCCGTTAATCCATGATCACGATTTCCGCTGTGGGGGTCTTCAAGGCGTGGACACGTCCTGCCCGAACATCCAATATCAGTTGCTCGAGTGCATCGATACGCCGCTGGATCTCCCGGTGCTTGCCGCCCGGGCCCGCCTCCTTGTGCTCACGGCCAAGATGTTTCGTGCTGGCAACGAGATAGGCAACGGCTCCCCCGCGTGACATGAAATGGCGTTCCATCCTGTTTCCACAAAATTCAACTGCTGGTGATTTGACCCTGGTGCCCTGCGCCCGCATTCGTCGTGACCTCTAACCGCGCAGGCGCTCGCCGGTCCAGGGCTTCTTCCTGCTTGAGTTGCGCCGTTTTCTTTCGTCCTGGCTTCCTTGGGGGCAACGCCGCGATGGCCTCGAGTGCCATCGTGATACGCGCGTTGAGGTCCGCCATGCAGGCTTGTGATCCGAGCGGACCATCGAGCTTCGCGCACGCGTTGCGCACGGCCTGCGCCATGGACGCGCACATCGCCCGGATCGATTCGCTTTGCGGATCGGCCTGCAGCGCAATGTGCGGGAAATCGAGCTTGCGAGTCAGCATGGGGATGACGAGGAGGCGGACCAGCATGCGCTGGTCCCGGTCCGACGCGTCGAAAGTCGCGCGGGATTCGAGGAACGCAGCGAGAGCGAGATCCTGTCGGTTCGAAGACGAAAGTATCTTCATGTTCGTGATGAATCAGTTCGGCACGAGCGGCAGTCGCGCGTGGCATTCAACGCGCGTCCTGGCGGTCGGCGCTCAATACCACCAGATACTGGTTCGTCAGTTCCAGCAACGTCGAGTGGTATTGCTCCGGCATCGCTATGTCGTCGACATATGCCATCGCTTCTTCAATTCCATCCCGGAATGCCTGCTCAACATCGACGCGCTGCAATGGCGTGAGACGCGGCAATGCCGCATCGAGCAGCTGGCTCATGACCACGACCCGCGCCCCAATGCGGGCCACGCCATCGACATTCGACGCCGTCTGCTGCTCCAGAAACTCCACCTGTTCACGACCCTTCATTGTTCTTCGCTTTCGTCAATAATCTCGACATCCGTTGGATGATCGGCTTCGTTCCGTCCATCGTGCGACCTGCTTCATCCATGCGGCACAAACCGTCCTGCGCCTGCTCTTTTGCGCAAAGCAGGGGGCAATGTCACGACGACGCGTTCAGCGAAGCCATGACATTGCCGTCTCCGCGCTAAAGATCCGGATACCGCGAAACAGGATGGGACGGCTCAGGAGGTTGCTTCCGGGCAGGCATTTGTCTTCTGATCAACCCGGATGTGCCGTCGCAGCGAGATCGAGCTGCCGGGCGTCCTCATCCGAGAGTGCGCGTTCGATGTCGAGCACGATCAGCATGCGCTCGTCACGTGACGCGACACCAACGATATGCTCCGTCAACGCGGCTGTGCCTAACTGTGGAGGCGGCATGATGTCCTCAGCCGCGATTTCCACCACGTCCGACACTGCGTCGACCACGACACCCACCACGCGACGCAGCACGTTCAGCACAATGACGATTGTCTGGTCGTTGTAGGTCGGGCTGTCGTCGCCAAAGCGGATTCTCAGGTCGAGAATCGCTACGATTACGCCGCGCAGGTTGACAACGCCCTGATGTGTTCCGGCGCATTGGCGATATGCGTCACGTGGCTGTAGCCGCGGATCTCCTGCACGCGGAGAATATCGATCGCGTAGTGCTCCGCGCCGAGCACGAAGGCCAGGTATTCCTTCGCGGAGCCCTTGCTCGATACGCCCATTCGCCGCGGCTTGTCCTGAGATTGATGCATCCCGTTCATCCCTGTTCCGGTACCTCAAAAAGTCTGCCATTCCGAGCCGCTCGGTTCAGCAGACGGCTTCCCGATAACTGCAGGCGTCGGCAAGGCGACGGTCACAGACTCATTCGCCGCGTGGCCAGCGCGTTCGCCGGCAGACGATGCGGTTTTCGGCAACGCCGCAGATCGCCTTGCCGGCACGGACGGCTTCCTGGCCGGCTGGCCGGCTGGACGCGCGCGGAGGACGGCGGCGCAGGTGCCGAGGTAATCTGACCGCCTGCGACACGGAAGGTTAACACCGCCGCACCGAGCTGTTTGCCTTGATCCTCCAGCGACTGGGCGGCCGCCGCCGCTTCTTCGACAAGCGCGGCATTCTGCTGGGTAGCCCGGTCCATCTGCGTGACTGCCTGATTCACCTGTTCAATACCGCGGCTCTGCTCTTCCGACGCTGCGGCGATTTCACCCATAATGTCGGTGACCCGGCCGATCGCGTGGGTGACCTCGGACATGGTCCTGCCCGCCTGCTCAACTTCCGCCGTCCCACCCCGGATTTTTTCTACCGATGCGCCGATGAGATCCTTGATTTCCTTCGCTGCCGCCGACGAACGTTGAGCGAGGCTTCGCACTTCGCTCGCCACCACCGCGAAGCCACGGCCCTGCGCTCCCGCACGAGCTGCTTCCACAGCGGCATTCAGCGCCAGAATGTTGGTCTGAAATGCAATGCCTTCGATAATGCCTGTGATTTCGGCGATCTTGCCCGAGCTCTGATTGATGTCACCCATCGTCACGACCACCCGGCTGACAACCTCGTTACCCCGGTTCGCAACTTCAGACGCGTTGGCCGACAGAGTACTGGCCTGCCGTGCGTTGTCCGCGTTCTGTCGAACTGTCGACGTCAGTTCTTCCATGCTTGACGCGGTTGCCGTCGGCGTGCGTTTCGAGGGTGGCTCCGATGCTCGCCATCAAGCCGACCAGATCGCTTTGCGTGAAGCCCGTCATAGGGGAGTTCCACCGCTTCGCTGAGCCGCGCCTGCGGGTACGCCAATCCGATTCATGTCCATATCGCATATTAGTCTTCGTTGTCGTGGGAACGGCTGGAGCCGGAGTCATGCGACGCCTGCTCTACGGCCAGCAGCGCGCAAAAGTGCCCCCAAGCCCCCCACTCGATCTCAGGTTCAGCCGACATGTTTGCACGCTTCATTCCGGACGTTCCTACTGCATCCGGGGGAAGAACCGCACCCTCAGACGGTTCTAATATGCATTATCTCGATTGGGTCGCCGTTTTCGTTGCACGGGTAGAGCCGAGCGACGCCGGTGAGGAGCGCCGAAGCAAACGCCATCACCACAACGGAGGCTGCCGATGCAGACTGGCAAAAGTTCTGAACAGGGTGGAAAGTCGGACACCCATGAAGCGTTGCTGAATTCGCTGACCACGCTCGTGAGGACAAACGGCGCAGCGGTTTCTCGTCTCGGCGCACGGTTCGTGGTTATGAGCAAGTTTGTCGATGCGGTGCTGCGGCACCTCACGGCGGCACAGTGCGCGGCCGTGACGAAATCGTTTCGATACGGGGTCTACAGGTGCCTTACGCCGTTAAGAATATCCCTATAAAAATGAAGCAAACTCGTACATAGATTACTCTTGAACGGACGCAAATACGGCCGAAAACACATGGGTGATAGCGCCAGCAACTGTAGCTTTCCGTTTCGTAATGACAACGGTTTGGGCACGGATCATAGAGGAAAGCGACATGAGCAACTTCATACAGACAATCAAATTCAAGATCATTATCGCGTTCGGCGCGTGCGTAATTCTTATGGCCGCAATCGGGCTGTTTGGCGCATTCGGGCTTTCCAAGCTGAATTCGAACATGAACGAAGCCTACTCCAGCAATACGGTTGCGATTAGCGATCTGAGCGACATCCGTGCAGCGCTACTCTTTATCCGCCTTCAAGGGAGGCGAATCCAGATAGACAGGAATCCAGCCACGACGGCTGAGGCGGTTGAGGCTATTCACTCCGACCAGGACCGGCTCAGTAAAGCATGGGATCATTATTACCGGACCGAAATATCCAGCGACAGGGAGCGCGAGATTGCCGAGAGGATCAACAACGGGCTGCCGCAGTTCAAAGCAAGGACGGATGAAATCGTGGCCGCTTTCAACGCCGGCAATTACGATGCAGCCACCCAACTGATTGACAAGATAGGCCCGGTCGCTGACGCGGTGAAGGATGCGGTCAATCAGGATGTCCGTTTGAATATTGAGCAAGCCAGGAAATTCGCCCAAGACAGCGGATCGATGTTCAGGACCATCCTCTGGATCGCGGTAGCTCTTATCGGCTTCGGCGTGATGGTCGCCGCCGGTGCGTCGTTGTATCTGCTGCGCGCGATTTCGAGCCCGCTCAACAAGGCGGTAGACGTCGCGAACCAGATCGCGAACGGGAAGCTGGAAAATCGGATCGTGGTCGATTCGCAAGGCGAGTTCGGCCAGCTTCTCGAAGCGCTGAAGAGAATGGATCAACAGCTTAGCAATACGATTCGCGGAATCAAAGGGTCCACCGAATCGGTCACGGTGGCCTCACGCGAGATCGCCAGCGGCAATACCGACCTGTCGGCCCGTACCGAAGAACAGGCGGCGTCGCTTGAGGAAACCGCGGCCAGCATGACGCAATTGACCGAAACGGTAAAGCAGAACGCTGACAATGCACGTCAGGCGAACGCACTGGCGACAAACGCCACGGACATGGCGGATACGGGTAACGATGCTGTTCAATCCATGGTCGGGACAATCGGAAAAATCAGCGCGAGTTCAAGCAAGATTTCTGAAATCACGGGCGTGATTGAAGGTATCGCCTTCCAGACGAACATTCTCGCGCTGAACGCTGCCGTGGAAGCTGCACGTGCTGGCGAACAGGGGCGAGGGTTCGCCGTGGTCGCCAGCGAGGTTCGCAGTCTGGCCCAGCGTTCCGCTACGGCCGCGAAGGAAATCAAGGAACTGATCGGCTCGTCCGTGGCAATGGTCCAGGACGGTTCGAAACAGGCGGCAGAAGTCAGCGCGACCATGGGGCAGGTCAAGCAGGCAATCAAGCAGGTGTCCGATATCGTCGGCGAGATCGCAGCAGCTTCTGAAGAACAGAGCCGTGGCATTGAGCAGGTCAATCAGGCCGTGGGCCAAATGGATGAAGTGACCCAACAGAATGCGGCGCTCGTTGAACAGGCGGCAGCAGCAGCGCAGTCACTTGAAGAACAGGCCATGAACCTGAGGGACGCAGTGTCGGTGTTCAAGGTCGCTGATACCGGAGTCTCCGCATCACGTATGGTTACTCCGCAAAGCAAACCGCGCCCGCCCGGTTCCAGGACTTCAACCACCCGCCGCACAGCAGCGGCTCAACCGAAAACAGCGCCTCAATCGCCCAACGCCACGACCGGCACCGGCAGGACCGTCCCGGCGGACGCGAGTAGCGCCGACTGGGAAACGTTCTGATCCTGACTGAGCAATGTATAAAGGCTTCAGCATGCACGACAATGCTCCACACTTCCCGGCGCAAACGGCTTCGCAGGAGCAATCGGCGTTCGTATCACACGTTCAGTCTGAAGAAGCGAGCCACAACCCGTTGCTCGATGCACTCACTACCCTGTCGAAATCAAACGGTATGGCTGTTGTTCAACACGGCGCGCGCATCGCGGTCATTGGCGAACTACTGGTTTCCGTATTGATGCACCTGCCCCGTTCAATGCAAGCCGATATTGCAAAATCGTTCCGCGACAGGATTGAAGACTTGATGTCCCTGAGCGACGACAGGTATTTACCTGAACAATACCACTCGGCTCTTCTGACCGAGGTCAACCGTTACCTGAATGGACGTCGGTAGCCTGCCCGTCGAGGCAACCGGGTCGAACTCGCAGACTTCCTGAGAAGCAAGGATAGAAATGAACGGGATACATCAGTTGCAGGATGGCTCGCGGCGAACGCACGCATCCGTCAGGGGCTCAGCGAGCGAATACCTCGCATCCATGCTCGGCGCGGAACACTACGCGATCGATATTCGCGACGTACAGGAAATCCGCAGCTATTGGCACGTGACGCATATCGCCAAACAGCATTTTCACCTGGGATTTTGTTCGCTGTGTTCGCCATACGAGGCGCGACGCCCGTTACATGAGAAAATCATCGCAGGCAGTCTATGCGCATGCCGTAATTCCGGACTCTTCTGGATGGCGCTCAACGCTGATTTCGTGAACGCATTTGCAGGCCCCCCGTTAAAACCTTACCCCGACTCTTTGCCGCGTACCAGGATCGCTGTCCGGCGCTCGGCGGCTCATGGCAGGGACGTGTTCGCAACACGTGGATTCTTCTGCGACGAGTTCGTCTGCGAATACCGGGGCGAGCAGATCTCGTGGGACGAGGCTACACGCAGTCATCCGCGTGATCCGGACAATCCGGATCACGCCTTCTATTTCGGTCTCGGTGACGGCACCATGATCGACGGTGCTATTGGCGGCAACAGTGCCGGCTGGCTCAATCACTCATGCAGCCCGAACTGCGAAGCGGACGATCACGACGGCCGCGTTCTCATCCACACAATCCGCACGGTACCAGCAGCAGAGGAGTTGAATATCGACTATGCGTTGGCTGTGGATGGCCGGCACACCCGGTCGCTTCGCCAACGATGTGCCTGCCGCTGCGGTTCGCAGAACTGCCGTGGCTCGATGCCCGCCGACAAGAAGAAGCCGCCAGCCAGGCCGTCGTTCCCCAGACCGACAGCGACGTGAGCAATGCGGCGGCAAACGTCATGATAAACGTTCGCATCTTCGAACGTCCCAGCGCCCACGTACTGATCATCGCTTGGCGTGAAGCCGGTCGCTGCTGTTACAGCGAACAACGCTGGGAGCGCACAAAAGCTTCTGAGGCTGGCGTCTGCGCGCTCTCGGGAGAAGCGATTGCACCGGGTCAGCCTGTCTTCAAACCGGTCGGCGACCCAGCTCCGCTGAACCAGAAGGCTCGAATCGCCGAAAGTAGCGTCAGAGACATCGTTGAACCCGACGACGTATTGGCATGAACCTGGGCCAGTTGCGGCACCAGATACAACGGAGCATCCCGCGGCCAGCACAAAACCCTCCTATCCTGAAATTCCGGCCAGCCATCAGAAGCAAGGTGAACGACCGCTAAAGCCTTGCCCAGGAGCGCAAACGACTCATACTCCGTCGTCTGTGTCACTGATCGGCGTTACGGAATCATTCCGGGATCGGCGTATAGGCGCCACCGGAGCCGGGCGTTGAACGCGATTCGAACTTTCCAGATGGGTACGGGTAGGAACGCGAGCGCGGCAAACTATTTGTCGCGGCCGGGTGTGACGTTCGCATCCACGAGTGCGCCCGCCTGCCAGTGCGACGAGAGTTTTACCGTGGCCGCAAGCTGCGCGTGCCCGTAGAGGCCGTGGTCGTAGCTGCCGGCGCAGGTGAGGGATGTGAGCGACTCACTGGAGCCGGGGGCACTCTTCAGATCCTCTTCCAGGCTCGACGGCAAGTCGAGCGGGAAGCACCGTTCGGTATGTTGAAGGGCATTGTTCCAGCGCATCTCGAGATTTCCCTGCCATTGCCACGTGCGCCCCTCTTGCGACTGCCATTGCAGCGCGACGCCGGTACTCTGCGACGATTACGAACTGTAGTGCCCCCTGGCCCCAACTATGGAAGTTCTCGTTGCGTTGATACGATAGATAATGCAGCGCCGGTCCTATGGTGAAGTAGTCGAAGCTTGGCATGCGCAAGTCGTAGCCGCTCGAAAGGTCGGCTGACATACCTGCGTTACTTACGACGTTCATGCCCCACGCCGAACGGACAGATCAACCACCGCGTTCTTTCAAGCCCTACACACGGTGCAACATTATCGCCACGCTCTTGCGACACCACCGCTGCTGTGACGAGCAGCCATTGCAGCTGCGCGGCTACGCCTTCGTCTGTCAATATGTCAAACTTTACCCGAAGAGTTAGCGCATGACGATTTACGACGCAATTGACGAATTCAAACGTATCAGGCCGTTTTCCCTGGTGCCTGCCCAGGCCTTCCTCGACACGCTTGCCCCGATGGTTCAGGAGCAACTCGTCGCAGGGATATACATCGGCAAAGACCACATCCACAAGTCGCCGCTGACTCCAGGCGAGGAGGTAAGCCGGTTCTATACCGACCATCTTCCCCGCGACAAATATGCAGATGTTTTGGCCAAACATGGCAATGACGCGATCATCCACCTCGATAAGATGGTCCAGTGCGCCGAAGCGTCCGGGTTCGACTTCGGCAATCTTTGACACCCAATGGCGATCGCAGCGACGTTCGCCAAGCCGGGACGAGCGAATACGCGCGGCCCGGAACAGGCAAATTACCTGCGTGATTTCGCTATACGCGGAACGGCGAGGGCCCCGTAAAGACGCCTTGCGCAGCGTAGAAGCCGCCTTGTTCGCCCCACAGAAACTGATACATCAAAGCTGCGTGCGGTCCGTGGCAGCGAGACCGGATAGAGGCCCGTCTTGAGCTACTGACAGATCATCTCTTGTGCGATCGTCGCTGGTGTACCCGAAGCATCCGAACGCCTTACAGCGCCTTCTACGCCATCTGCAAGGCATCACCGCCCAAGACACGCCAGCCCGTTTACGGTATGGCAAAGTCCCACGGAATATCGTCGGATATCGTTGGCATCAATTTCATCGATCTGCTGATCAATTTCCTCATCGATTCCAGCTTCTTGCTCATCACGATCAACACGAGGACGCCCCGACTTCACCTTTTTCGGTACCTGCCCCATATCGAACGTGCGAACACGCTCCGCACCTTTGATCATCAGGTATTGCGACGCTTTCGCCAGCGTAGAGCAGGTTCTTGCGCAATGACTCACGCTTCGCTGTATCTTTGCGATCGATCTGGCCCGCACCAATGCCTTGACCATGCCTGGCGTGGAATGCCTTTCTCGCATTGCTATTCCAGTAGTCTCCCTTCCCACCCGTCACTACATCCGCCCAGTACTCGCCAATGCGCTGCGCGAGGGACACGTCACGTCGATGTTTTGCAGAGTAGTACAGGATCACATGCAGGTGCAGACCCGTGTCCTCGCCCTGCTCTATTGCCAAGACATAGTTTCTGATACCGGGCATTCTCATCTCCAGCAACGACAGATCAACGTGGCACTTGCGGAGCCTGTCGATCACTTCGGAGCCCGTGGCGGCTTCACCAGCGACAACGATATCGCTTGTCGCCGCGAGCAGCTGCTTCAATCCGCCACGCACGATCGCGTGGCCATCCGCAATCAGGATATTGATCATTTCTTTTTGTTCGCATCGAGGCGAAATTTGAAACGACGCCCCCTCAAATCGGCTGTAAACAGCGCAATTGAACAGTGGGAGTCGTGGAACGGAACCCCTTTTCAGCGCTTCTACGCCTCAACCGCGTCGGAAGACTTTCCTGGACCTCTCCAGTGAGTTGACGCCTGTTTTAGGGCAACAAAAGGGCTAACTCATCTGCCTGCGCACTGCATTTCGTTGCGATGCAGGTACAGCGATGCCGTTGCGATCCAGGGTCGCCGTGCGACATCGTCAGTTCTCCTCACTGAACGACACATGAGTTTGGGGTAGATGTTTGACGCATGGAAGTTACGGTCTGCGCTAACACGTCCTTACTGAAGAAGGATTTCGGGATCTTGACAATTCGCCGCTAAAGCCCCAGATCGCCCGTGCGGCAGGCTCCGGACGATGAAAGAAGAAGCCCTGGAACTTCGATACGCCGAGCCGGCGCAGAAACTGCAACGTTGCGTCGTCCTCGATTCCCTCCGCCACCAGATCGAGCTCCAAATCCACGGAAATCGACACCGCCGCCTTGACCAGCGCCTGGCTGATCGGACCGGACATGATGTCGGACGTCACCGAGCGATCGATCTTGATCCCGTCCACCGCGATTCGCTTGAGGAGATCGAACGAGTTGTAGCCGGTACCGAAGTCGTCGAGGTATATGCGGACACCATGCGAGCGCAGGATCGCGACAAACGCCAGCTCTTCCTCCGTCCAGCTGATTTCTTCGAGTTCGGTGATCTCGATCCACAGCGTGGCTGCAACGTCCAGGTTATCGGCCAGACGCTCGATCAGCCAGTTTCGAAACAGCGGGTCCGCGATCGATCTCGCGCCAAGGTTGACCGACAGATACGGGCAAGGCACCCCGGGATGCGACGCATGCAGGTCGTCGAGCAAAGGCAGCGCCTGGTTGAAGATCGCCCGGTCAATCCTCGTCATCAGGTCGAAGCGTTTCGCCGCCGACAGGAACATATGAGGCCCAACGGGCTCGCCGGACGAATCCACGAACCGTGCCAATGCTTCATAGCCCAAAATCTCGCCGTCTGCCGACACGATTTTCTGCAGGAACAGCCTGAAATAACCTTTCTCCAGCCCCTCCTGCATCCGGTACGACCACCCCGTCGCCAACCGCGCATCGACGATCGATGCCGCATCGGGGCGATAAACGCTGACACGGCCGCGCCCCTCCCGTTTTGCGGCCCAGCAGGCGGCGTCGGCCCAGGCGAGACCGGTTGCGGCGTTCGCCGCCTCGGCACACACGCTGGCAAGACCCACACTCGCCCCCAACGAGAAAGCCCGTCCTTCGTGCACAAAACGATACGCACTCAGGGAGTCGACGATACGGTTCGCAATGGCCAATGCCTGGTCTTCTTCGACCCTGTGCAACAAAAACACGAATTCATCGCCGCCGAGCCGGCCTACCGTGTCCGTCGATCTGGCATGCAGACGCAGGAGACGGGCAACTTCGGCGAGTAGCCTGTCGCCCGCATCATGGCCGCATGCGTCGTTCACGAGCTTGAACCGGTCAAGGTCGACGTAGAGCAGGCCAAGCGCCTGTTCGTACCGGCCCACGCCGGCGACCGCCTGTTCAAGCCGTTGCATGAAGCCTCTGCGATTAAGCAGGCCCGTGAGTTCGTCCTGCGTGGCCTGTGTTGCAAGCGCGTCCGTCAAGGCGTGGACCTTCTCCGCGTCCTGGAGCACGGTTACCGTACCCAGTATCTTGCCGTCCATTGCATGAAGCGGGGAGCAGGAGACGGTCACGATGCGTCTTCGCTCGCCCCTTGATTGCAAACCGACGAAATCGCTGATGCGAACCGGCTCGCCTGAGGCGAGTACCGACATGGCCGGACATGGCAGACGCGTAGCAGTGACAAGGTTGAGCAGTTGCACGGTATCGGTAATCGGGCGGTCCACGATGTCGGCAATCTCGATGCCCATGAGCGCCGCTGCCGTCGCATTGCACAGCGTCACCGTGCCGTTCAGGTCAGTGCGGATCACGCCCTCGGCGAGCGAAGTCAGCGTCACCTGCGCCAGCTCTCGGGCTTCGTGCAACGCGGCTTCGCGTTGCACACGCTCCGTGATGTCTTCGACCATCAGGAACGCTTCCGATGGTTGACCGTCGTGCCCATAGGCTGTCACGACGAGATGGCTCTTCACCTGAATAACGACGCCATCACCCCTCACGTAGTGCTTCTCGACCACCGCCCGGCCATTACCTGCGTCGAGCCGTTCGAGCATCGCCGTCAGAGGACGCGTCGGATCGTCGGGCGCGGTAATCTCCCGGAACGACCTGCCGACCAGCTCCGCTTTTGGATAGCGCAGGATTTCGCACATCGCGCTGTTTGCGTCGACGACCACGCCTTCACCCACGACAATCGCGAATCCGACCGGAGTGTTTTCGAATGACGCGCGGAAAAAGCGCTGGGAGTCCTCGAGCGCGGCTTGCGTTTCCCTGAACGCCGTGATGTCGTGCGCTTCGGCAAAGATACGGACGACTTCGCCGCCCTCCCCGCGCAACGGCCACATCGCGAGATCGCTCGTCATAACGCGTCCGTCGGCAGCACGTTGCCCGATCTCGAACTGCACGTACTCGCCACTCGCCGCGCGCCGCACTGCGTCCGTGACCCGCTCGCGATCGGCATCGTTGAGCCACCAATGCCCCTCCCAGAAATACAGGGCGCGTGTCTCCTCGACAGTCAGCCCCGTGAACGCGTATCCGACGGGATTGGTGGCAATGTTCCTGCCATCCCGGTCGAGCACGCCGATGAGGCGCCGCGTTGTCTCGAAGATCCCGCGAAACCTCGCCTCGCTCTCGCGCAGCGCCTCATCGGCACGCTTGCGCGTGTCAATATCCATGAGGGTACCGATGATCTGCAGAGGCCGGCCTGCGTCGTCCCGCCGGACGACCTTGCCCCGGTCGCTGACCCACTTGTAATGGCCGTCGCCATGGCGGACGCGTAGCTCGCACTTGTAGTGTTCCGAGCGGCCTTCGAAGTGCGCCGCCTGGGCGTCACGATAAACCGCGCGGTCATCGGGATGCAGGCATGCGACCCAATCGCTTGCCGTTCTGAAATTCTCCTGTGAGGTGCCGAGAATCTCGAGCGTCCGGTCGGAATAGAACACGCTATCGGACTCAATGTCCCAATCCCAAAGGCCGATGCGCGCGTTCCCGATCGCAAGCGTGGCACGCGTTTCCGACACGACAAGCGCCTGCCGTGTCTCTAGCAGTTCCGTGACGTCCTCGATAATCGATACAGCCGATACGTCACTGGAACCTTGCGCCCCGTCGAGCAGCGATACGTGAACGTGCAGATCAAGCGGCGTTCCGTCGCTTCGCACATGGCGCCTGACCAGGCTGACGCTGCCACCCGACTGCCGCGCCTTCAACTGGATCTGTTCGACGTCGCGGTGCGGGTCGTCACTCGCCATCAGATCGCCTGGGCTCATGCCGATGAGTTGATCGCGCGTATAGCCCACGATCCGGCAATACGCATCGTTGACGCCGAGGTAATGCGCCCGCGGCGTGCCGTCGTGAATGGCGAGCCCGAGCGGCGCATGCTCGAACGCCGCACGGAAGAGGCGCTCGGAGCGGTTCAGCGCCTCCATCGCGTTGTCGAGTTGCACGCGTTTCGCTTCGAGTTCCAGTTCCGCCTGCCTGCGTTCGTGAATGTCCTCGGTCGTCCCGACCATGCGCGACGGCCGCCCGCTCTCGTCGCGCTCCGCTACCCGGCCAATCACCCTCACCCAGCGGTATTCGCCATCGGTGCCCCGCACCCGATACTCAGCCTTCAGATAGGGAAGCCGTCCCGCAAGATGGTCGGCATATTCGGCCATCCGGGCTACCGGATCGTCATCCGGATGGATGCGGGCAATCCAGTCTTCCATGCCTGGCGGCGTCACTTCGCCGTTGGCCAGCGCGACCGGATCGATGCCGAAGATCTGCAGGGCAAGCGCGGTGAACGTCGCCGTACCGTTGACCAGATCCCGCTCCCAGACGTCGATGCCGGAACCGACCGCTGCGAGGTGCCGGACAAGCGCGGCGTCGCGTAGCTGATTCGGGAGATCGCCATACGTGGCGTCGGCGCCCTCTCCTGCGCTCGACTGGGGACGGGTGGACGCGCGTAGCACGGGATTGCGCTTTTGCTTCCATGCCAGAAAGAGCTTGCGAAATTTCATGGTGAAGGGCTGACCGACACTGACTGAGTCCGACATACGCGCGCGTTCATTCGCCTGCCCCGATGCGGGATGACCGCCTGCTGGCCTCTGCCCGCTCCCTGGGCTGGACGTGCGGTTACGACGCGGCGGACCATCGCATTGCCAAGGCCTTCGCTGTCGCGTCTCACGGTAGGTTCGCGGTCGAGTCGCACGGACGCTTCCCATGTGACCTTTTCGACACGCTCGCTCATTGATTGAATAGACGCGCTTTCAGGACTGACCCCAAGCGCGAGCCGCAACCAGTCGACCGACCGGACAAGCGTCGGCAGGACCATGACGCGCATGACGGTGTGCTGGTCGCTATCGGAAGCGTCAAATGTCGTGCATGCGTCGGGCCGGGACTCGATCGAAAGGTCCGCTGTTGTGGAGCAGGAGGAAATTTTCATCGGATCATGGAGCGCGTACGCACGGTGTGATGGAGCCTGAAAGAGAAAAAAGGAACTGTCTCGTCACGGCGCCCAAAAATGGCCGCGGCATCGGGGGACGCCGATACCACGAGAGAGCAGACGTGTGCTGCCGGGCGCGGCTATTTGCCGGCGCCCTCATCCGTTCTCAGTGCTCCCGGCAATGCATTGGCCTGTCCGAGCTAGGACGTGTGGTACTCGGCAGGCATGACCCTGTCATCGGCGTAGGCCATGCCATCTTCCACGCCCTGCCGGAAGCGCCGGGTGATTTCCCGACGCTGCCCGGTGCTCAATTCGGGTAGTGCGGCCCCAACGAACTGGCTCAGAACCACGACGCGGGCTCCGAAGGACGCGGCCGCGCTGCTGTTCGTCGTCGCCAGACTCTTCCATGGCGTCAGGAGATCGACGTCGCCGTTCCTGGCCGTCGTTTCCATCAGAACGTCTCCCACGTTTCTTCAGCCCTGGTACTCGGGGTAACCGCGGCGGCGGCTGTCGTGGTACCAGAAGGATGTCCGGTCGGTTTTGCCGGCGTACGAGGCTGCGGCACCTTCCGCACCGGAATGCGTGGTCTGCTTTCCGGTCTGGTCACACTCGACACGGTGGGCCCTGTGTCGGTCACCTTGAACACGGAAACGGCGCCCTTCAGCCTGGTTGCCTGCTCTTCAAGTGACTGGGCCGCGGCGGCGGCCTGCTCGACCAGTGCCGCATTCTGCTGCGTAACCTCGTCCATCTGGCCGACCGCCTGATTGACCTGCTCGATGCCCCGGCTCTGTTCCTCCGAGGCCGCCGCAATTTCGCCGACGATGTCCGATACCTGCTTGATTGCCTGTTTCACCTCGCCCATCGTGGCACCGACTTCGGACGCCTGTTTTGCGCCGTCCTGAATCATGGCTACCGACGAGCCGATCAGCTCCTTGATCTCCTTTGCCGCCGCTGCCGAGCGCTGCGCGAGACTGCGGACCTCGCTCGCCACCACGGCGAAGCCACGCCCCTGTTCACCTGCACGTGCAGCCTCGACGGCAGCATTGAGCGCAAGGATGTTCGTCTGGAATGCAATACCTTCTATCACGCCCGTGATCTCGGAAATCTTGCTCGAGCTGCCGCTGATTTGACCGATCGTCCCGACCATGCCCTGCACCGCTTCGTTGCCGGCATCGGCCATGTCAGTAGCCCGCGTAGCCAGTGCATTGGCCTGCCGCGCGTTGTCGGCGTTCTGCTTCACGGTTTCGGTCAGCTGCGTCATGCTCGACGCCGTTTCCTCAAGAGACGCTGCCTGCTCTTCCGTACGGGCCGACAGATCCGTATTACCGCTCGCAATTTCCTGCGATGCGACCGTGACCGACTCCGTGGTAGAGCGGATGCCGGACACGACATCCGCAAGGTTGTCACGCATGGAACTGATTGCGAACAGCAAGCTCGACTGGTCGCCGCGCTTCGTCTCAACTGCCACCGTCAAGTCTCCCCCAGCGATCTTGCCTGCGATAACCGCTGCGTAGTCAGGCTCACTACCAAGCTGACGTAGCAAATGGCGGGTAATTAGTAAGCCCAGACCGACTACGGTGATAAAGGTCAGTCCCGCGATCACCGACACCATCCAAAGTGCGTGGCTGATGATCTGTGCCGCCTGATCGGTTCCCTGCTTGCCTAGTTCGACGTTGTACCCGCGGTGCGCCATCAGTGCCGCATCGAGTTTCTTGACGGCAGAAAACATCTCCTCCCGGCTCAGCGCGAACGCTTCCTGTGAGTTCTCGCGCGACAGTGCAAGTACCCTGTCGCGCACGGCCTCGTAATTAGCCAGTTCCGTGCGATCTTTGGCAAGGAGATCTTTGTCGTGATCGTCGGAGATCAGCGGTTCGTATTGCTTCAACTCAGCATCTAACCGCGTCCGTTGTTCGCCGACCCTGCTTTCGAGGTCCTTTTTCTTCGCAACGTCATTCGTAAGCAGATTCTGGTAGACCAGCATCTGAATTGTGCTGGACACCCCTTGTACGTTATCGAGGACAACCAGGCTCGGTACCGTGTTCACACTGGCGTAGCTGGCCGCGTCATATACCTGCCTGATCTGGTCAAGGCCGAATCCCGCAACACAGAAGAGCCCGAGCGCGGCGCTTGCGACCAGTACTGCAAGACGCTTCGCGACGGTCAGGTGGTAGAACCATTTCATTACGTTCTCCACGAAGAGCGACGTTCCCCCTTCTGGGGGGCAGTTCTCAGTCGACTAAAAAAGACTTCGATTGCTCCGGTGTCCATGAAGGAGCGATTTGGGCCCGAGATGGAGAAAGGTGAATTGTCACACCTTAGGCCCCATGTCCGACCCCGTCCCATCAAACATCACGAAGCCGGCATGGCGTTCGGTGGAAGCATCACCGCACGTCGTGCGCTGTCGTTGTGCCGCGTAGCCGCTGTCCGGAACACCGCAACCACCTCGCGCATCTTTGCTGCCTGCACGTCCATTGACGCCGCCGCAGCCGCTTCCTCGACCAGTGCAGCATTTTGCTGCGTGACCTCATCCATCTGCGTGACGGCCCGGTTGACCTGGTCGATTCCCTTCGCCTGTTCTCTCGAAGCGGCGGCAATCTCGCCGATCAGACCGGTTACGCGATTCACGGCTGTGAGCATCTGCTCCATCCGCTCGCCGGCTTCGTCCGCCTGCGCGCCGCCTTCCTTTACTCTCGACACTGACTCGTTGATCAGATCCTTGATCTCCCTGGCTGCGCTCGCCGAGCGTTGCGCCAATGAACGCACCTCGCTGGCAACCACTGCAAAGCCCCGGCCTCCTTCGCCAGCGCGTGCTGCTTCCACGGCGGCATTCAAGGCCAGAATGTTCGTCTGGAAAGCGATGCCTTCGATTGTGCTGATGATCTCGGCCATCCGGGTCGAGCTTTCGTTGATCCGGCTCATCATCGTCACGACGCGTCTTACCACGGTCGCCCCCGACTGCGCGGTACCGGCCACCTGATCTGCAAGCTGGCGACCATGCGCCGCGTTATCGGCGTTCTGCTTCACAGCGTCCGTCAGCTGCTCCATGCTCGATGCGGTTTCCTCCAACGACGCCGCCTGCTCTTCGGTACGCTGTGAGAGATTGATATTGCCGCCCGCAATCTCGCTAGCCGCACTGGCGATCGCTTCCACGCCGCTCCGGATGGTCTGTACCGTTCCGCTCAACGCTTCCTGCATCCTGCGCAACCCACCCAGCAGAATGCCCAGTTCGTCATCCCGCTCGATCTCAATCTCGGCCGTAAGATATCGCCGGCTTCGATTCGTCCAAGCTGATCCAGTGCGAGGCGCAGCGGCCTAGAAATCGCACTGCGCAGGACGAGCCAGGTGGATAGCGCAGCCGCTCGCCATCAAGCCGACCAGATCGCTTTGCGTGAAGCCCGTCATAGGGGAGTTCCACCGCTTCGCTGAGCCGCGCCTGCGGGTACGCCAATCCGGTTCATGTCCATATCGCATATTAGTCTTCGTTGTCGTGGGAACGGCTGGAGCCGGAGTCATGCGACGCCTGCTCTACGGCCAGCAGCGCGCAAAAGTGCCCCCAAGCCCCCCACTCGATCTCAGGTTCAGCCGACATGTTTGCACGCTTCATTCCGGACGTTCCTACTGCATCCGGGGGAAGAACCGCACCCTCAGACGGTTCTAATATGCATTATCTCGATTGGGTCGCCGTTTTCGTTGCACGGGTAGAGCCGAGCGACGCCGGTGAGGAGCGCCGAAGCAAACGCCATCACCACAACGGAGGCTGCCGATGCAGACTGGCAAAAGTTCTGAACAGGGTGGAAAGTCGGACACCCATGAAGCGTTGCTGAATTCGCTGACCACGCTCGTGAGGACAAACGGCGCAGCGGTTTCTCATCTCGGCGCACGGCTCGTGGTTATGAGCAAGTTTGTCGATGCGGTGCTGCGGCACCTCACGGCGGCACAGTGCGCGGCCGTGACGAAATCGTTTCGATCCGGGGTCTACAGGTGCCTTACGCCGTTAAGTGTTCATGAGAAATTGACTTGAAATTCTGTGCCGTATCCGGCAAGCAGTCTCGCCAGTTCCGTATCGATGGTTTCCCTGGTCCAGGTGGCAAAGCGCCGCCAGTGATATTTGAAATGCTTCCAGACGATCTCGATGAGATTCAGCTCTGGACTGTACGGCGGCAGATAAAACAGGAGTGCTTTGTGTTCGATAAACCAACGGTCCAGCGTGTTCTGATCGATGCTGTGGTGAACGCTCGCGTTGTCGAGGACGATCACGGTGGGACGCTCATCACCCTGGCGAATCAGGGTATCGAGAAAGCCCACGACACCGGGACCTTTGACCGTACGGGCGCTCGCGGCATAAACGAAGCTATTTTCGGCGAAGTTCAGCGCAGCAATCACGCTGCGTCGGCAATGAGGGTTGGGTTCGATGGCATGGGGCAATCCACGTGGTGACCAGCTGCGCTGAGCCGGCGGCGAAGCGCAAAAGCCCGCCTCGTCGAGATAGAACAGGCGGCACTGGCCGTCGCGGGCGGCTACCTGAAGCTTGTCGAGCGTGGCTTGCTTCATCGCAAACTCCTCTTCGTTGCGCTTTTTTTAAGCGTATAGCGGTTGCGCTTGAACGAGAAACCCGCGCGCTTGAGGACTTCGCCGAGTGTTTCGATGCGGCATGGCAGCGTCTCACCACGGACGTCCTGCACGCGCTGGGCGATCTGGGCAAGGGTCAGGGGCTCGGCCCGCGCCACCTCAAGTGCAGTGGCGACCATCCCGTCGGACAGGGACGGCGCACGGCCACCGTTGTGGCCGCCCATCAGGCCGCACACACCGTTCTCGCGCCACGCGTGGAACCAGTTGTAGACCGTCTGCCCGCTCACATCGAGCTGTGCGGCGATCGCCTTGGGCTTGAACCCGCGCCCGAGCATCAACACGCCCGCTGCCCGCGTACGCATGTCCCGATGCCTGTGATTGATCGACAGCTGTTGCAACGTCACCTCCTCGGCTTCGCTCAGTTCAACGACACACCTCGTCCACTTCATTCATTACCCCGGCAACATGAAGCAGCCAGGTTAGCGAAAGTCAAACTGTTTTACCAGGTGCGCTTACCCATATAACCTCTATGGTTACTGGCCCTCGGCTTTTAGCTTTTCACAATCAGAAACTCCCTCGGCACCAACTCTTCTCAAGTATGAATATTTACAACATGAAAATCGGCGCACGACTCGGGTTGAGTTTCGGCATAATCCTGATTATATTGCTCGCCGTAGCGCTTGCTGGAGCGAATCGACTTGGCGCGATGGACGATACTCTGATCGCCGCTGTGGACTTTAATGGAAATGAAAGAAGTCTCATTTCTGAGGCACGCGGCGATGTCCAGGACGCCGCTACTGCCATGCGGAACCTCATTATCTTAAAAGACGTGTCACGCATGACACTTCAAAAGCAGAATGTAGGTCAGAGCATGGCAAGCTATGACGCAGCCGAGAAGAAACTTAACGACGTTTTCGGTCAAGATCCGGGCACTGATCAGAACGAAAAAAATTTTCTTGCCCAGCTTAAAGTCGTTCGAGGTGCTGCCCTACCTCTCGTCGACAAAGCTGTCACGATTGGATTAAGGAATGATCCCGGCGCTTCCGAAATTATCATGAATGAGACTATCCCGGCGCTGGACGACTGGACGAAGCTCCTTACGCAATTCAACGATTATGAGAGTAAAGCGAGTGTCGATAGTTCGGCCGCCGCGCATGCCAACTATGCCAATGCCCGAGCCCTCATGTTCGCCATGAGTGGCGTCGGCATACTGCTTGGGGTGGCCGTTGCATATCTGGCAACGCGCAGTATTACTGTGCCGGTCAGGCAAGCTCTCGAAATTGCGGAAACGGTCGCTTCCGGCGACCTAACCTCGCGTATCGAAACCGGTCGCCGGGACGAAGTCGGTCAGTTGTTGCAGTCGCTGAAAACGATGAATGACAATCTGACAAACGTTGCAACTGGGATTCGTGCCTCCACCGAATCGGTTTCCATAGCGTCACGGGAAATCGCCAGCGGCAATACCGACCTATCTGCCCGTACCGAAGAACAGGCAGCGTCGCTTGAGGAAACCGCGGCTAGCATGACGCAGCTAACGGAGACAGTGAAACAGAACGCTGACAATGCCCGGCAGGCGAACGCACTGGCAACGAACGCCACGGATCTGGCAGACACGGGTCACGACGCGGTTCAGGCCATGGTCGGCACCATTGAAAAAATCAGCAGCAGTTCGGGCAAGATTTCCGACATCACGGGCGTGATCGAAGGCATTGCGTTCCAGACCAACATTCTCGCCTTGAACGCCGCCGTGGAAGCCGCCCGTGCGGGTGAGCAGGGACGTGGCTTTGCCGTGGTCGCCAGCGAGGTGCGCAGTCTGGCTCAGCGTTCTTCGGCCGCCGCGAAGGAGATCAAGGGGTTAATCGAATCTTCGGTCGTCGTGGTGCAGGACGGCTCGAAGCAGGCGGCGGAAGTCGGTGCGACCATGGGTCAGGTCAAGCAGGCCATCAAACAGGTGTCCGATATTGTGGGCGAAATCGCTGCGGCTTCTGAAGAACAGAGCCGTGGCATTGAACAGGTGAATCAGGCCGTCGGCCAAATGGACGAAGTGACCCAGCAGAATGCAGCGCTCGTCGAGCAGGCGGCAGCAGCGGCGCAGTCACTTGAAGAACAGGCCATGAACCTGAAAAACGCGGTCTCGGTGTTCAAGGTCGCCGATACGGGGATCTCCGTGTCACGAGCGGCTATTCCGCAAGGCAAACCGCGCCTGCCGGCCCCCAAGACTCCAGCCACCCGTCGCACGGCAGCGGCTAAGCCAAAAACTGTTCCTCAAGCACCCAATCCTACGACCGGCAACGGCGTGACTGTCTCGGCGGATGCGGGTGGCGCCGACTGGGAAACGTTCTGAGGAGCCGTGATTTTGAATAACACCGACGCACTTCTGACATCACCGACTAACGTTGTTTCGTCGAACTGCAAGGCCGTCTCCCGTTTAGGCGCACAGGTTGTCGTTATGTGCAAACTCCTTGACACCACGCTCCCACACCTCACAGCGACCCAATGTGCGGAGATCAGCAAGGCATTTCGACATGCGATTGAAGACGCAATGTCGCTCATGGACGACATACCTTTGACGGTCGAGTATCACTCAACACTGCTGGAACAGACCAATACCCTGCTGACCGCACCGGACAGGAAAAGCACCGCGCACAAGTAGCGTCCGTTTCGAAATCGCAAGATCGCACTGTCTCTCACGTTCTGGCATGGCCACCGCTCTCCCCGGAGCCCAGGACGTCTTGGCGTCGTGTTCAGTTCACGCGACGCCCTTTTTCATTCCTGGAATCGCTCATTCGTAGCCTGTATCGCCATGGACTGCACCTCTTCGCCGACGCAATCTGAACTACCCGGACTTCTCAAAGCGTGCGCCACTTTCGATCCTTCGGACAGAGATCAACGCCTAGTCATTCGCGTAATGGCCGTACCAATGTTTACCCGAAAACTCGACTGGCTGCGCGTCGTTCTTCGCGCCAGCCCCAAAAGCGATCTCATTCGATCCATGATCGGGGAAATCGCGCAGGCCGTCGTCGTCGCCTGCACAAGACTCGACTGCGGACTCAATTCGACTACTGCTCACGCTGACTCGGACGAAGAAATTCGCAGAGAAGCTACTCTATTCCCGCTCGGATCACCAAAAAAGCCAAAGCGCAATAAAAAGATCTAATCGCCCCACCCATAAATAAGCATGCCAAATCAAATTCGCCTCAAATGCCCTCGTTGCAGGAAAATCGTCACGCCAAGACTTGAGCCGGATAGAAAAGGCATCAAACCCCAAAGGTTGTACTGCCCAGTCTGTCGAAAAACGGACAACGATTCCTACAACGCGTAGCCGAGGGCAATCGCCATTTTTATCGTACTCGCTGTCCTTGTGTACCTGAGGTTCGGACACCCCTAAATCGTTCGAACCAATCTATTGCTCTGCTATCTCCAACCTGAACGGAAATGCACCATGGCAACCTACAAAGCCCTTCGAGACCAGATCGAACAACTCACGCAGCAAGCTGAAGCTGCGCGGGCCAGCGAGCTACAGGCCGTGATCTCGGAAATACAAACGAAAATTTTGGACTACTGTCTTACGGAAAAGGACATTTTTCCTCGTAAACGTGGCCGTCCATACAAGGCGGAAAAGGCAACCTTAGCGCCGAAATATCGAGACCCAAAAACGGGCAAGACCTGCCACTGTGGAAAACGTGGCCGACCGGCTCGAAGCCACTGCATGCCTGTGTCGACGTGCTCTTCCAGAACATGACGGCCATCGGCATTCCGCTGGAGACGAACGTCAGCTTCGCTGCATTCGGGTCGTCAGCGTTGCCCGCTTCGGGCTGCTTGGCACGTGTCTCTTGCTGCCGCACGGCGGTCTGGTCCGCCGGTGCACGCCGATGGGCGCAGCCGGTCAATACGAGCATTGACGCGAGAGTCGTTGCGATGACCAGTGTGGTCAGTATTTTTTTTGACATTTGGTCTGATTAATTCACGTTGGTTGCTGTGCCAGACCACCCTCGACTCACCAAAGGAGCGGATCATGGCTGACACCAATCTCAAATCAAGTGGCGCTCACCCCGAGCACCACGCCGCCATCCAGTAGTCGTAGCGATACCAACGGTTTTCGCTCCGCCCGCAGAAGCAGCCGCCCCTGCACCCATGGCTCAGGCTCGCCAGACGGCGACTCCACACCGCAGGCTTTAAACCCGGACAGCACGTCAGGATCGAGGTCCGCCACAGCAGGCTCGTCATCACGCTCACCATCTTCCCGCTCCTCGGATAGCACTGCCAGCAATCAGCAAACCCCGCCTCGTATGTGTACTTCTGACCTTCGTCCTGCAACGCCTGGAGCGTTGGACTGGCCGCATCGTTGTCCGCAATGCACCAGCGCGCACTCGGCCGCCGCCAGCCCGCGCTGTTCTTCCGGAGTCCGCAGCGATCGTCTGCTCACGGTTGTCCGTAATGGTTTGTCCCGCGATGCTCTGGATCGCGGATTGTGCGGCATTCAACACGACCACGGTCGACTGATAGGCCGAAGGATCGGCTGTCTGCGCTTTCAGTTGCGCCATTGCTTGGTCGAGCTGCCGTGCCGCCCCCTGGTCCAGATCCGCCGACGCCCCCACAACGTCAGCATGTTGGTCCAGGATGCCTCGATCGTCGGAACGTCCGCCGGATTGTGCGCTTCCTGCACCGCCATCTGGTACGCCTTGTTTTCAATCAGTTGCCGCTCACTCGTATGCAATTGCCGGTCGTAGAAGTCGATTGGTATTTTCCGTTGCACTGTGCGCCCTGACGAAATCAAGACCATCGGCTCCGGCGACAGGGCAAACAGGATCGAGCATCTCTATATACCCGTGCGGTATGCAACGATAAAACCGATAACTAACGTCACGACTCCGAGTAAAGACTGCACAATCAATCGGCGTCTCCATTTTGACGTGTTGGGAGGTACCGGTCGCCCTATCTTCCTTCGATATGGCACCCGAACCGACCATATGCACAAAGCATCAATGAGGCAAAGCAGACCTACCAAAAATACAAGAGCGAGCTCAATTTTGGCAATGCTTGGCTCACCCATACGTTTAAATGGCCCCGCCGCCAAAAATGCCATCGCGCACAAAAAAAGCAATCCATACAAAGTCAGTCGTATCCAATTAAGACATAATTTCAGGAAATTATTTTTCATTTTTGCGAATCTTTACTTGGAACAAAAGACGAGCCGCCTTGAACTAACGAACCAAGTGTCCCGCCTCCTGTCAATGGGAATGCGTTTGGTGCGCCTTGCAACAGGGCAGGTATGCTCGGATTATAGTTTTGAAAAACAATAGGCCGCACAAGTTGCGCCAACACTCGTGTTGTAATAAAGCTAGCACCGTATCCCGCAGCGCCAGATAGAGCTCCAACTGCGAAAGCATATGCTCCACTGCTCGATTCTCCATAATAGGCGTTGTTAAACAACGTATTTGCAGTATTGCTCGCCCCATAGAGCAACATATTACCGATCAAACCCAATTCAGCACCTATCGGTCCAGCAATGGCTCCCGTGCCGGTGGCAAAAACCGATTGTATGGGACGCACGGTTCCTGTTTGGGCATATTGGCCGGCAGCGTCCATGCCGCCGCTAGTCGTTGCGCCAATCGCAGCGAATCCCAAGCCCCCGACTGCTGTTGCAACCGGCAAGCCTGCGACTAGCACACCACCAGTTGCTGCTGCTATCACCCCCCCGCCCATGAGATTGCTGATTTGCTGGTCTCGGTTCGTACTATTGCTGATTTGTGATGCACTTGGTTGCGACAACCCGTTCTGTGCATAGAAGTTGTTAATTCCATTCTGCGGCAGGTAACTCGCATACATGCTGGCGTTCGCCTTCTGTGCAGCGGTCGCCTGAAACTTGTATCCCGGACCGCAGCTCGAACAGTTCGGGTCAGCGGGAAGTAACACATGCGCTTGGCTTAGAAACTCGCTTGCGGCCTCATCCCACTGACCCGGCACACCATTCTGGACCTGGCGGAAGGCCTGCTGCGCAAGTTCCTCCTGCGCGACAGCAATGTAAGCGCTCGATTTGTACCGTCTGTTCGTGGCGGCGGGAGGGGTGCAATCTGATTCCCATCAGATTTGATGGGAATCAGATTGATGAAGCAAATGGCACGAGGACGGCGGCCGGGATCGAAGAACTACACCCGGGAGTTTCGGGAAACGGTGGTCGCTGAGACGAACGATCCGGATCGCTCAATTGCCGAGGTAGCTCGCACGCATGGTTTGAATGCCAATATGGTTGCGCAGTGGCGGCGAAGATCACTGGAGGCGCAACTGGCAACACCGCAACCTTGCCTGGCGCTGCTGCCCGTCGATGTAGTTGATCTTCCAGAGGAAGATGCCGGCAACCACGCCGCATCGCAAGATCAGCGCGTGCCAGCGGTAGCTGCGAGGCCACCGGAGTGCGAGATCGAAATCGAGCTTGGTAAGCGGCGCGTTCGCATCTCCGGTCTTTCGATGGATCGCGCCGAGCAGTTTCTTCGGGATTGTCTGAAGTGATCGGACTCCCACAGAATACCCGCATCTGGATTGCGGCTGGCGTGACCGACATGCGCAGCGGGTTCAACTCACTATCCGCGAAGGTTCAGACCGTACTCGAGAAGGAGCCGTATTCGGGGCATATATTTGTGTTCCGCGGCAAGCGTGGCGATCTGCTGAAGTGTCTCTATTGGAGCGATGGCGGCCTATGTTTACTTGCAAAGCGTCTTGAGAAAGGGCGTTTTGCATGGCCGCGTGCCGACGCGGGCGTCGTGGCCCTGACGAGTGCTCAGCTTGCATTGCTGCTCGAAGGGTTTGACTGGCGACAACCGGTCGAGGCGGCACGCCCGCGCAGTGCTTTGTAAACGTCTGTTACCCGATGATCGGTGTGCGGCAGATGGTCGTAAACTGTCGCAATGGATCTGACCGATACCGACCTGCCCGACGACATTGATGCGCTCAAGGCGCTGGTTCGCGCGCATGCGGCGTCGGCTCATGCAAACGCGCAGCGGGTCGTCGAATTGCAGGACCAGCTCAGTTCCCGCGTAATCGAGATCGAACATCTGAAGCTGACGATTGCGAAGCTGCGCCGCATGCAGTTCGGTCGCAAGTCTGAGAAGGTGGAGCGTCAGATAGAGCAGCTTGAACTGCGGCTTGAGGACCTGCAGGCAGACGAAGGTGCGGCCACCCAGGCTGACTCAAAGAAGGCACAGCAACGGCGCGAGAGTGCCTCTCGCAAACCACTGCCCGATCACCTCGAACGCGAAGAGCGTGTGCATCGGCCCCTCGATGAACACTGCCCGGGATGCGGTGGCGCGCTCAAACCGCTGGGCGAAGACGTTTCCGAACAGCTTGAATACGTGCGCGCGCACTTCCGCGTCATCCGTCATCGCCGTCCCAAGTTCGCCTGTTCGTGCTGCGACTGTATCGTGCAGGCCGCAGCGCCGAGCCGGCCGATCGATCGTGGCCTGCCGGGTCCTGCTTTGCTCGCCCACATCACGACGTCGAAGTTCGCGTACCACATCCCGTTCTATCGCCAGTCCGTCATGTACGCGCGCGACGGCGTCGAGATCGAAGCGGGCACCATGGGCCACTGGCTGGGCAGTCTGACATGGTTACTCAACCCTCTGGTCGACGCGGTGCGCCGCCACGCGCTTGGTGGCACCAAGGTTCACGCCGACGACACCCCGCTGCCGGTGCTCGCGCCGGGCAATGGCAGGACGAAGACCGGCCGGCTCTGGGTGTATGTGCGCGATGACCGGTCCAGTGGTTCGGGCGAAGCGCCGGCCGTCTGGTTTGCCTATACACCGGATCGTCGCGGCGAACATCCACAGCGTCACCTTGCCAACTTCACGGGCGTACTGCAGGCAGACGCCTTCGCCGGTTATGCGGATCTGTACCTGGGCGGTCAGATTCACGAAGCAGCGTGCATGGCGCATGCACGTCGAAAGCTACATGATCTACACGCTGTTCGGGCATCGCCGATCACCAGCGAGGCACTCGAGCGCATCGGCGCACTCTATCGCATTGAAGAGCACATTCGTGGCAAGCCACCTGAAGAACGACGGCGCGTTCGCCAGGAGAAGGCTGTGCCGCTGCTTGATGACATGAAACGGTGGTTCGAGACGACGCTTCTCACACTCTCCGCGAAATCGGACACCACCAAAGCGATCCAGTATTCGTTGAATCGCTGGCCTGCGCTGGTCTATTACTGCAGTGATGGTCAGGCCGAGATTGACAATCTGATTGCCGAGCGCGCATTGCGCGGCGTGGCAATCGGAAGACGGAATTTTTTATTTGCCGGTGCGGACTCAGGCGGAGAACGTGCAGCCGCGATGTACAGCCTGATCGGATCTGCCCGCATGAACGGCGTTGATCCCGAAGCCTACCTGCATTACGTGATCGAGCGCATCGCCGATCACCCAGCGAACCGCATCGACGAACTGTTACCCTGGAACGTCGCTCCTTTGCTGCCCGCCGCCTCACACATCGATCCCGTTCGCTAGCAGCTGGCCTCTCGCCGGTCAACGTAATCAGTGACGGTCCTGTTCAAGTGCTTACACAGCAATCTGAGCGTCGCTTGGCGGAGTGCCGCCATTCATCAATTGAGCAAACGTCTTGGCATTGTCCTTGATCCACTGCTGCTCGGTCGGATGCAACTGCCGGTTGTATTCGTCTGCGAACTAGCGGCCGGGCTGCACTGCACCTCTTAAGCTCTATGACCTAGATCGCTTCCTGACAAAAAAGCAAACAACCCTGATGCCCTCGATCACAAGCGCAAACCCGAACAGAATTCTGAAAACGAATAGCAATCCCTCATGGTTGTTTGATTGCTTTTCTGACATAGGGCGGACATGCCAATGGACAGACGCCTTGGCGATAATATCTGGAAGATATAGAAGACCGAGATACACAAGGGCAATTCCGAAAACTCGAGTACAGGTTCCCTTCCATCCATCGTCGAGGATCAGTTGATCGAGTCTCGAATATCTCATTTCGGCGCCTCCTTACTCGGTACAAGTGACCCTGTGCCTGTGATTGTCGAACCCGTCACGGCACCTGCCAATCCCGGAATCAGGTTCGGGCTGCGAGGTTGCAACAATGCGGGAATCGCTGGATTCAAATTATCGTACACATAGGGGCTAACAATTTGAGCCAACCCCTTTGTCGTCACGGCACCGACGAGATAGCCACCTGATGCGGCAAGAGCGCCCACGCCAGCCGCATACGACAAGCTGTTTGACTCTCCATAGTACGTGTTGTTGAACGCGGTATTAATGCTATTGGTCGCAGCCCCCAACAATACGCTGCTGATGAATTTCACATTGGCACCGATCGGTCCCCCGACCGCCCCAGTTGCAGTTGCAAACGCCGTCTCCGCCGGGCGGATCGTACCAGATTGCGCATATTGACCAGCCGCATCCATGCCGCCGCCGGCCGTGGCACCAATTGCTGCGAACCCCAAGCCGCCGACCGCTGCCGCAACCGGCGCGCCAACAAGTAATGCACCGCCAGTTGCCGCCGCCAGCACGCCCCCGCCCATGAGATTATTGATTTTTTGATCCCGATTCGCGCTGTTGCTGATCTGTGAGGCGGTGGGTTGCGACAAACCATTCTGCGCGTAGAAATTGTTGATTCCGTTTTGTGGCAGATAGCTCGCATACATGTTGGCGTTAGCTTTCTGCGCCGCCGTCGCCTGGAACATGTACCCAGGGCCGCAACTCGGACAATTCGGGTCAGCAGGCAGCATTGCATGTGCTTGACTCAGGAACTCGCTCGCAGCCTCGTCCCACTGCCCTGACACGCCATTCTGCACCTGACGGAAAGCCTGCTGAGCGAGTTCCTCCTGCGCGACCGCGACCTGGGCATCACTCGGCGGATTGCCGCCATTCATCAATTGAGCAAACGTCTTGGCATTGTCCTTGATCCACTGCTGCTCGGTCGGATGCAACTGCCGGTTGTACAGGTACCTACGATCTATTTTTCTCGCGATAAATGGTTATAGTTGCAATGGCGCAAAATACCGCAGCAAGTACCAAGCCATTTACCAAAATTGATTTGGCATCCATCCAGGTCCATTGATACTTCCCGCCATGCATCCAAACAACAATAAAAATTGCCCAAATTTTTACCGCAGCCATTCCAATGAGCGATAGGATAATCAACTTAAGATAAATCGAAATCAGATGAGACATGCTCTATTTTCCCATATTGCTTTTTGCGTCATTGATGGCTTTGGTGCCCATCTCCGACCCCGCAGCACCTGCTGCACCTGCGCCAATGACGGGTATATTGTTCGGAATAAACCAGTTGGTCGCCGGAAGCAAATTCTGAGCCGTCAGGCCTATACCATAACCGATGATCGCTGCACCAGCGTTTACTAGTGACCCAGTAGCGATGCTATCGCTTTTTCCTAAAATCTTATTGTTTGTATAGGTATCCGCTGCTCCCGTTCCCGCATTGACAGCGATATTCCATAGAAGTCCACCGGCAGTACCTAGCCCACCAGCAAGAGCAGCATAGCCTACGTCAACAGGATTGACAGAGCCAGTCTGGATATACTGCGATGAAGCATTCACTGCGCCAGTGATAACGCCAATTCCAACAGGTGAAGCCCATGCCCCCGAACCCAATGCACCGCCTGAGCTCAAGATCGGTGCGCCCGGTATCGCTGCCAATGCGGGGAGTATAGCGGGCGCTGCCAACGCTCCCGCAATTGCCAAACCAATCGCCGGATGCGCCGTTGAACCCGGCAAGGCCATCTGCTCAGGTGTCGGCGTACCATCTGGATTCCCGCCCGACAGAGGGCTTGCCATTTGAGCCGGCGTCGCTGAGAACAGGCTTCCGGCATTCGCCGTAAGGTACTGCGCTGCCACTGCGTTGTAACCAGGCCCGCTCGCAGCGGCGTTATCGACTCGAATGTAGCCGTTCGCGAGCAGCATGTTTTGCGCATCTGTCGATGAAATCGCCTGACCAGTAGTGCGCTCGTAATACGCTGCAAAATCATTCGCATGCTGCATTGCCCAGGTGCGTTCTTCTGGATGCAGTTGCCGGTTGTACAGATCCGCACCCAACGCCCATTCGCCCCGCTCATTGCCCCGCCAGAGCCGCCCAGCGCGCCACCCGCCACGGCTCCCGCGAGCCCCGACGCCACATTCGACAGCAGCTTCCCGCCCGCAGTATCCCCCAGCGCATTACCAACCGCATTCCCGGCGAGGTCGCCCGCCACCGTACCGCCCACCGCGCCAGCAACGCTGCCCCCGCCGAGGGCCGCACCCAGCCCCGCGACGACCGCATGCGATGCGATCCGCGCCGCCCCGTCGTTGCCCCACAGCGCCGCCTCCCGGTTCGCCGCGTCCAGATCCGCCTGGGCCTGCGCCTCATCCTGCGGATCACTCGCCGCATCCCTGGCAGCCTTCGCCCTTTCGGCGTTCAGGTTCGCCTGGTCCTCCAGCTTCGTCGCGATGTCCCCTACCACCTGCATCCCGACCTGTTCCGTTCCCTGCTGCACGGCCATGTCGTTCTGCATCTTCTGCGCATCAAACCCGTTCGTCACCGCGCCGGCGTTCGCGCCCGCCACGTCACGGCTCAACCCCGCCGTACTGTCACGCCCGGTGCCCGTGTCGCCTCGCACCGTGATCGTCGCCGGACTCACCGCCGCATACGTCGTCCCCGAGGCACTGCTGCTCACGCCCGCCACCCCAAGACCCGCCTGCCCCAGTTGGTTTTGGTACGGGCTATCCTTCGACGGACTGAAACTGACGCCTTCCGGCGAACTCTCACCTGCCGAACCGCTCAGACTCGCGCCCAGCGTCGAACCAGAAGACTCGGCCGTGTTCTGCAGATTGGTATAGCCGAACGTCTGCGTCGACAACGTGTTCTTGTCCTGCGTCGCCGTACTCGCGATCACGCCGCCGTCAAGTTGCGTGTGATTGCCCACCTGAATGTTGAATCCACCGTCGCCCGCACGGATTCCGCTTTGCACATTCACCGACTGGAAGCGATTTTTGATGGTCTCGTCGCTGGCACTTGCGCTACCGCTCACGGTCGAGCCATAGCAGATCGGCGGCACGCAGATGCTCATGTTGAAGCCACCGCTCACCTGCTTGCTGTCGTAGCTGTCCGTGTCCTGCACACTCTGGATATTCAGGTCGCGGCCCACGTTCGCATCGACCGTGTTACCCGCCACCTCCGCACCGCGCAGGTTCGTATCACGCCCGCTGGTGATCGACAGGTTGTTCGCGGCGGTAATCTGCGTGTCGCGATTGGTCACACTGTCGCCATTCGCGTGGCCCTTCGCAGCGCTCGCGGCCAGTTCGATCGTGAAGCCGTTCTGCTGGCCGCCCAGCCCGAAACCCACACCAATGCTCCCGCTGCTGCTGCTGTTGCTGCTCGTCTGGTGCGCCAGGTCCTGTGCGCTTTGCAGGTTGATGTCGCGTGCCGCGTTAAGCACCACATCGTTGCCGGAAATCAGCGTACCGCGGGAATTGATGTCCCCGTCGGTAGCAACGCCGCTCGCGTCTTTCGCGCCGCTGCCGGTCGCCACCAGCGTGACGGTGCCGCCTGCGCCCAGCGTGCTGCCGCCGTTGACCGTCGAACTCTGCTGCGACTCGCTGTGGCTGCTGCCGCCACCCACGCTGACGGTCACCTTGACCAGCGCCTGACTACTTGTCCCGGTACTGGCAAGCTGCTCGGCCGTATTGACCACGTCGTAGACGGCCAGCGCCGCCTTGGCACTGTCGATCGCCGCCAGCCGCGGATCGCTCGCGCGGTGTGAGCCGGCCGCCTGGTTGATCGCCGCAGCGGCGTTGCCCGCGGCACCGCCCAGCGCCAGCGTCACACCGTACTGGCTTGCACTCTGGCTCATGCTGCTCTGCTGCGCGTCCGTGCCCGGATCGAGATTCAGGTTCTGCCCGATCAGCGTCAGGTCCTTGCCCGCAGTCAGGTCCGCGCCCTGTACAGTGATGTCCTGATTCGCATCCAGCGTTACGTTGCCCTTGCCGCTCACGATCTGGCTGCGGATCGTACTCTGCGTCTGGCCGGCCGTGTCCTGCACCGAATGGCTGTTCGCTACGCCCACGGTGAAGCCCGTCCCGCTGCCATTGCTGCCCAGGCTGCCAAACTGATGACCGCTAGACTCCTGGTGGCTCGTGTTCGTATCCGTGCCAGCCAGTACATTGATCGCGCCGGCACTCGCCACCAGATCGACGCCCTGCGTCCCGCTGATGCCCGAACCGATCACATCGATGTCGCCCGTGTGGCTCTTCACGATCACGCTGTTGGCGAGCACAGTGGTCGCCTGCTGTTGCGTCGACGACGAGTTGCCGTCCTGGCTACTCCTGCCCGCGTTATACGGCGACGAACTCACGCCACCCGCATTCGGGCCGCCCTGAATCCAGCGCGACAGATCGCCCAGACTCGGGCTCGCCAGTTGAAAGCTCGAACTCGAACTGCTCGACTGCGAGCTCTGCTGCATCTGGTCGGTCGAGGCCTGGAACGTGACATTGCGATTCGCGTCGAAGATCGCCGTGCCCTTCGCACTGATGGTCGAACCGGTCACGCTGATGTCACCGTCGAGCGGCTGACCGTTCGCGTCGGTCAGCGCGCCGCCGGTCGCGACCAGACTCACGTTGTTGCCACCGCGCACCGTGCTGCCCGCATTGGACAGGCTCGACTGGGTGGTCGTGCTTGAACTACTGCTGTGCCCGTACGAGAGTGTCACCGAAGGCGTGTCGAGCGTACTCGCGGTAATCTCATTCGCAATGCCGGTGCCGCGCTGGTAAGCATTACCCGACGAACCCGCCGCCTTGAGGTTGCGGGCAGTGTCGAGCGGCGTACCGCTCACGCCCACCGTGACGCCGCTCGAATGCGCCGACTGCTGATCCCGCGACTGTGCCGTGTCCTGACTCGGGTCGATCGTGATGTTCTGCGCCTTGATACCGATGTTGCCGGTCTTGCCCGTCACATCGTCCGCAGCCTGGTTGGCGATGATGTCGCTACCGCCAATATGAACGTCCTTGCCCGCCGTAATCGACACGTTGCCCTGTACAGCGCCGACCGTGCTACGCGACTGGCTCTGCATAACGGAATTCGCATCGTACTGATCTTTCTGCTCGCTCGATCCAACGCTGAAGCCAAAGCCGCCGCTTCCCGACAGTCCCGAGTGCTTGACATCGTGAAACTCGGAATCCTGATAAGTATCGGTCGCAGCAAGGATATTCACACTGCCCTTCGCAGCGAGCGAAACAGCGTTCGTTCCGACGATGCTGCTGCCGGTCACGTTGATGTCCTTGCCGCTGATGACCGACACACCGTCTGCCGAAATGGCGCTGCCATCGGCCTGCGTCGTCGTCTGGTCGACGCGATTGGCCGCGCTCGTGTGGCTCGCGACGCCGCTGTGGCTATGCGTCTCATTCGAGTTGTCGACATGCGTTTCCGTTGCCGCGTCGACGTTGACACTCCCTGCCGCCATGAGCAACGCATTGCCCTTGTCGAGATCGACCGTGCTGCCCACCACGTTGATGTCCTTACCGGACACGATATTCAGGCTGTTGCCGCTCTTGAGCGTAGTGCCCGTCACCGTATCGTCGGACGTGTGCAACGTCTCCGCGTAGCTGCCGTGATGATCACTACCGGAGCTGTTGCTGTCCACCGTCGACGTCGCGGTCGCCGCCTGCAGCGTCACGTTGCCCCCTGCCGCGACAGTTCCTCCACCGCCCAGGTTGATGTTCGCACCGGTCGCCGTGAGATCTCCGCCCACTGCGATCAAGGATGCACCCCCGACCTTCACGCTGCTGCCCACATCGCTCACGATGTGCGTATCGGATATACCGTTCGCACGAGCAACGACCTTGGTCTCGCCGGTCTGCAACACCCCGAGATTCCAGTTGCCGCCAATGCTCATACCCAGCGCGCCGCCCACATTCAGGTTGGCCGCGTCCTGTTCGAAGTTGCCGCCCGTCGTAATCGCCGCGTTGCCCGTCACGTTGATGCTGGCTACGGGGCCAAGCGTCGTCGTAACACGCGTCGCACCGGTATCGCTGACCTGGTTGAGCGTGTTCGCCGCTGTGTTCAGAACCAGGTTGCCACCCGCTTGCAACGCCAGGCTTCCCGCATTGAGCGTCGCCGAAGTGAGGTTCACATCGCCCGTCGTCACAAGCGACATCTGCCCACCGCTTTGCAGCGTGCCGAACGAACTGTCGATTCTCTGCCCGCTGATCGCGAAGCTGTTCGCCGCCTTGATCGTGCCGCTATTGGTGACCGTTTGTGCGTTCTGCAGATCGATGTTCGTCGCCGCGATAACCGGACCGTTACCCATGTTCTCCTGGCTCGCCTGCGCCAGATAGACCACCGGCACGAGCACCGGCTGCCCATCGACGATCTGCGTCTGCATGATGACGACGTTGCTCGTCAGTTGCGACACCTGCTCGGGCGACAGACCCGTACCAGGCGCCAGATCGAGCGACTTCGCGAGTGCAGCGCCCGACGTCATCAGAGTTTTGAATTCGTCCTGCGTGTTCGCGTAGTTCGTCAGGACCGACTTCCCGGTCATCGACAGGATCTGGTCCTGCACGAGCTTCTGCTCGTAGAACCCATCGCCCAGCCGCATCTGGACCTTGCCGGGGTTCATGCCCATCTGCTGGAAGTAGTAGTCGCTCGACAGCCACTGCTGCTGGCTCGTGAAGGCCGGGTTCGTCTCGACCAGGTACCGTGCGTTCGGCGCGGTATCCATGTGGAAGAGTCCGCCTTGCGGCACCGTGATGTTGTTGAGCACCTTGACGGCCGTCGCGGCCGCAATGGTCGGATTGTTGAAGTTCGCAAGGCCGCTGTTAAGAAGGCGGCCGCCCTGGATTGCCACCGCGCCCGGATGCACACCACTGCCCACGCTGATCAATCCGCTCACCACACCCGCGCCAATTGCCACCGTGCCCTGCGTGCCCTGCGTGCCGATCGTTCCACTCACCGCGCCCGCGCCAATCGCCCCCACACCCTGCGTGCCGATCGTCCCGCTCACGGAACCGGCTCCCGAGCCCGATAAAGTCTGCCCGGGCAGGAGCCCGAGCGGCGTCACCCCTGCGTTGCCCGCGGTGTTGTTGATCGTCACGCCCGTGCCACTGAGCGTACCGCCCGCCGTGAACGAGGATTCGTACGCCGGCAGCGCATACGTGCGGATGTCGGCCGGCGCCGCCTGAGTGTAGCCGCCCGGACGGGAGCCAACGAACGGAGCATCGCCGAACGGCAACTGCCAGTTGTGCTCGCTGTTGTCGTAGTTGTCGTAGTGATATTCACCCGAGTAGGTCACCTGCACCTGCGGAGCACTCTGGCCTTGCCAGCTGTTCTGGTCGAGTGTCGTGGGCGACGCGATGTTGCCCGTCGCGGCCACCTGGCTCCAGTAATTCTGGAACGTCCCGACCGATGACGCTTTCAGGTTGCCGCCGGCGATGATCTGCGATTCCGGACTGACGGACGTGACCGTATTGGCGACTGCGTCGCCCGTATAGGTCGTGTACTGATAAGTGCTGTTCCACTGGCCTCCGTGCGGCGGATCGGTAGGCACGCCGCCGATCAGCGTCGGGTCGCCCCTGGAACCCAGGACCTGCGGATTGCCCGGTCCACACGCAGCCAGGTACGTGGCGTCACATCCTGACAGGCTGATGCCGAGGCTTTGCAGCAGGGCCGGGTCGATCGACGACGTGAAGCCGCCCGTGGTCATCACGCGGCGCGTGTTCGTCACCTGGTTCGCATCGATCTCCATGTCGCCGCCGGACTGGATCAGCGCGGACTGGTTCCGGATCAGATTCGCGTTGGTGTAATTGCCGCTCCCATCCTTGCCGCCAGCCAGAACGACCTTGCCGAGACCGTAGATCGCGGTCATCGCCTGCGTGTCGGTCGCGGTCGTGTCGTCCCGATTCTCGATGTCCGGCGCAAGCAGCTCGAGCGTGCCGGCGCTGTCCGTCGCACCGATCAGCGCGGTGGTGCCCAGATTCGACAGGCTTTGCGTAGCATTCAGCGACACGCTGCCGCCCACTATCGTGCCCGTATTGGTCAGCGTGTTCGAGTGCGTGGTCAGCAGGCCACCGGCCCCCAGCATCCCCGAGTTCTGGATGTCGCTCGCATTGATGTTCAGCCCGTTCACGGCCGACAGAGCGCCGCCGTTGCTGAACGTGCCTGGCAGTGTGAAGCTCAGATCGTGGCCCGCTTTGAAAGCGCAATTCGGCGAGGTGGTGAAGTTCCCTTGCAGGTTCAACGAAAGATCGTTGACCGCACTGTACGTGCCGCCGCCTGCCAGCGTATTCGCAGTGACCGACAGATTCCGGGATGCGTTGATCTGGCCGCTCGTACTGGTCAGAGTGCCCGTCCCGATCCCGACGTCGCCGGCCGTGTTTGCGGCATTGCCGATTTTCCCGCCGGTGTTATCCAGATTGCCGGCGTTGATCTGCAGGTTCGCGCCACTCAGTTGCCCGCCCTGTGTATTGGAGATCGAAGTCGCGCTCAGCGTCACGTTGCCGTTGCCGCTGATCGAGCCCATGCCGGACGTGCCGCTCGCATTGCTGTTGGCGATCTGGCTGCCGCCGTTGATTGTCGTCGCGCCATTCCCGAGATTGGTGATCGCCCCGCCCGAGTTGTCGATCAACGATGCAGCGAGACTCAGCGTGCTGCCGGTCGCCGCGCCGCCCGCGCCGATCACGCCGCCGGCATTGATCAGCTGACCGCCGCTGGTGGCGGTCAGTCCGGTGCCCGACGACAGCCGTCCATTCGTGTTGTTCAGCGTGCCCTGAACGGTCGCAGTCATGACGCCTTGCGACGCCAGCTTGCCCCCGGTATTGTTGAGACTGCCGACCGACACCGATGCCTGTCCATTGGTCACGATCTTGCCGCCGACGTTCGTCAGCGACCCGGTGCCATTGCTCGGCTTGATCGTTAGCGTGCCGGTGCCGGCGTGCGTGATCGTGCCACTGTTGTTGTTCACGGACGCAGAAGCAAGCGTCAGGTCCGTGCTATTGGTCTGGATCACACCGCCGTTCGAGTTGTCGAGCGTGCCACTCACGCCGAGACCCATTGCACCAGTCCCGAGTTGCGTGATCGATCCACCTTCGTTCGTCAGGTTCGTCGCGGTGACACCAAGCTGGTTCGTGGTGATCCGGCCATTGCTGTTGTCGAGCTGCGCAATCGACATCGTCACCGCGTTGCCGCTCACGACGCCGTTTGCGTTTCTGAATGACGCGGCGTTTGCCGTGATCGCCTGCGCGCTCAACGTTCCGTTGCCGTTGTCGAGCGTGCCACTGACGGTGGTGTTGAGACTCTGCCCGGCCGTGATGCTGCCGCCATTCGTCAGCGACGCGGCCTGCACCGTGTTATTGCCAGACGCAGCGATCGTGCCGCTGGTGTTCGTGATGCCCGCGCCGCTTGTGACGCTCAGGTTCCCGTTCGATTGGAGTTGTCCCCGGGTGTTGTTCAGGGCGCCGGCGAGCGTCGCGCTCAGCCCGGACTGCCCCCCAATGCTCCCGCCTGTGTCGTCCAGGCTGCCCGCATTCAGGTCGACCTGTCCGTTGCTGACAATCGAGCCGCCGACGTTGGTGACCGCGCCCGTGCCATTGGCTGCATCGATCGACAGCGTGCCGGTCCCGGCATGCGTGATCGTGCCGCCGTTGTTGTTCAAGGTGGCGGGCGCAAGCGTCAGATCGGTGCTTTTCGTCTGGATCACGCCGCCGTTCGAGTTGTCGAGCGTACCGCTCACGCCGAGCCCCATTGTGCCGGTCCCGAGTTGCGTGATCGATCCACCTTCGTTCGTCAGATTCGTCGCGGTGACACCAAGCTGGTTCGTGGTGATCCGGCCATTGCTGTTGTCGAGCTGCGCAATCGACATCGACACCGCGTTGCCGCTCACGACGCCGTTCGTGTTCCTGAATGACGCGGCGCTTGCCGTCACCGTCTGGGCGCTCAGCGTGCCGCCACTGTTGTCGAGCGTACCAGCAACGCTGGTGTCCAGATTCTGTCCGGCCGTGATGCTGCCGCTGTTCGTCAACGAAGCGGCCTGCACCGAGTTATTGCCCGTCGCAACAATCACACCGCTGGCGTTGTTCAGGATGCCACCGCTCGACACGCTCAAATCCACGTTTGACGCCAGTTGCCCATGCGTGTTGTCCAGCGCACCAGAAACCGTCGCGACCAGACCGGCATGACCGCCGATCGCTCCGCCGGTGTTGTCGACACTGCCTGCCGACAGCGCCGTCCGACCGTTGCTGATAATCGAGCCACCGACGTTGGTCACCGCGCCCGTGCCATTGGCTGCATCGATCGACAGCGTTCCGGTCCCGGCATGCGTAATGGTTCCGCCGTTGTTGTTCAATGTCGCCGGGGCAAGCGTCAGATCAGTGCTTTGCGTCTGGATCACGCCACCGTTGGAGTTGTCGAGCGTGCCGCTCACGCCGAGCCCCATTGCGCCCGTTCCGAGCTGGGTGATCGACCCATGTTCGTTCGTCAGGTTCGCGGCGACAAGAGCGAGGTGGTTCGTCGTGATCTTCCCGCCGCTGTTGTCGAGCTGCGGGGCAGTTACCGACACGGTATCGGCGCTGATCGTCCCGTTCGCATTCTTCAGCGACGCAGCGTTAGCCGTGACCGTTTGCGCGCTTAGCGTCCCGCTGCTGTTGTCCAGCGTGCCGGTGACGGTAGTGTTGAGATTCTGGCCCGCAGTCACGCTGCCGCTGTTCGTCAACGAAGCTGCCTGCACGGACTCGTTACCCGCTGCGGCGATCGTCCCGTTGGCATTCGTGATGGCTGAACCGCTCGTGACGCTCAGGTCCCCGCCCGATTCAAGCTGTCCATTCGTATTGTTCAATGCACCCGCAACAGTCGCATTCAATCCGGTCTGTGCGGAGATCGTGCCGCCCGTGTCGTCCATGCTGCCGGCCGACAGGTTTGCCAGACCATTCGTCACGATCTTGCCGCCGACGTTCGTCAGCGACCCCGTGCCGCTGCCCGAGTCGATCGTCAGCGTGCCGGTGCCTGCATGGGTGATCGTGCCGCCGTTGTTGTTCAACGTCGACGGCGCAAGCGTCAGATCCGTGCTGTTGGTCTGGATCAGGCCACCGCCCGAATTGTCGAGCGTGCCGCTGACATTCACACCCATTGCCCCCGAGCCGAGCTGGGTGAGCGCGCCATTGTGATTCGTCAGATTCGTGGCGCTTACACTGATCTGGTTCGCTGTAATCTTCCCGCCGCTATTGTCGAACTGCGGCGCCGTGACTGACACGGTACTGGCGCTGATCGTCCCGTTCGCGTTCTTCAACGACGCTGCATTCGCTTTGAGCGTCGCGGCGCTCATCGATCCCCCGCTGTTGTCGAGGGTTCCCGATGTCGTCACCTGCAAGTTCTGCGCGGCCGTGGCCGTGCCGCTGTTGGCGAGCGTTGCCGCGTTGATCGTCGCATTGCCGTTGCCGCCAATTACACCGCCCGTCGCGCCCTGCGCCGTCGTGCCCGCAGCGTTCGTGATCTGGCCGCTCGCCGTGAGCGTGAGGCCATCGCCGTTGCCCGACACGATGCGTCCGGCCGTGTTCTGCACGTTCGCGCCCGACACGTTCACCGCGCCTGCCGCTTCGAGCCGGCCCGCCGTATTGTCGATGTTGCCGCTCGACGCCACGTTGAGCGCCTGAGCCGACGTGATCGAGCCTGAACCGTTCTGAAGGCTGGTAGCCGCAATCGTCGCTACGCCGTTCGTGCCAATGCTGCCGTGACCATTGTCGAGCGCACCGGTCTGGACACCCAGCGCCCCCGTGCCCGCCTGGCTAATCGTCCCGTTCGCGTTGGTCAGGCTGCCCGAACGGATCGTGGTGTTTTGCGCGTTCGTCGTGACGGTGCCGCCGGTATTGTCGAACGCACCCGACGCGGCCAGCGTCGTGTCGCTCGCGCCCGTTTGCGACAACGTACCGCCGCGATTTGAAATACCACCTGCCGTCACGCTCAACTGCGCGGCACTCACCTGCCCGTGATCGTTCGTGACGGTCCCTGCGGCATTGGCAGTCAAGATGCCGCTCGTCTGCAGCGACGCACCTGTATGAACGATGTTGCCTGTGTCGCCGCCGGCGCCGGTCGCTGTCAGGGACGCGTTGCCCTTCGTCAGCGTTTGCCCGCCTGCCATGTTCAAACTGCTACCCGACAGCGCGAGATTGCCACCCGCCATCTGCTGCCCGGCGGCAGTCACGGCACCCGAGCCCGTCACCGACAGGTTGCCCGTTCCGGTGACGTTACCGTTCGCGTCGACTCCCGCGCCGAGTGAGCCGGTCGAATTAACGCTCGCGCCCGTGACGCTTGTGTTGCCGAGCGCAGCGATCGTGCCGCTGTTGGTCACCTGCCCCTGGCTATTCAACGTGGTGTTTTGCGTCGCGTAAACGGAACCGCTGTTCGCCACGTCGCCCGCTGCGGAGATCGCGACATTGCCGTTCGCGCTCGCCGAGCCTGACAAGGTTATCTTGCCCTGGCTGCTGATCTGCACGTCGCCGCCTTGCGACGCAATCGTGCCGGCGCTATTGACGCCAACGCCTGCCTCCGTGCCCACCAGCATGATCTTGCCAGCGTACATACCACCGAGCTGCGCGACGTCGATCGCCACACCCGGGCTATTGCCGTCAGGCCCGAGCGATTGCGCACTCAGATCGCTATAGCGTACGTCGTTGTTGCCCGCCACGACATTGAGCGACTGCCCTGCCCACACCTTGCCGTTGATGGCAACGCTGCGCGCGATCAGGTCGACCTGGTCGACGTTGCTGCCGTTGAGCCCCGCCGTTCCGATCTGGATCTGGCCACCCGTCACGTGAAACGCATCGAGACTGCCCGTGCCGCCGAAAACCGGCGTGCCAGTCGTCAGAACACCGCGGCTCGTGTTGATGAAGCCGCAACCATTGCAGTAGATGCCAGCCGGATTGGCGATGACCACTTCGGCCTTCTGGCCTGCCACCTCGGTATAGCCAAGCAACTGGCTCGCATTGCCACCTACGACCTGGTTCACGATGACGCGCGCGCTGCCGGCGCCAAGATTCGGGTTGCCCGTCACGTACCCGCCAAGTTGGGTCTGCACATTGCCCGGCGAGTTGTTCAGGATCAGGCCTTGCGAACCGACGTTGTACTGCGTGTACGGGTTGTTTGAAACGCCGGCCGAATTCGGCGTGGCAATCTGAACGATCGGCAATCCGTTCGCGGTTACGCCAACGATCGGCTTGCTACCCGATGCAGGTGCCGCGACGACCTGGGCATCGACCAGTACCGGTTGCATGCCAAGCACGCACAATGCCGCGAACGCGACGTGCCGCATCGACAGCATGTCGACGAAGCCCACAGGTGCGTGCATTGAAGGCGCGCGACGATGCGTGCTAAAAGGCGTGCCGGCCGAGCGACCCTTTCCTGTACCCGTTGCTGTTTCCTGCACAGCCGTCCAGAGACCACGCGCTGCATTGAAAATGACGCGATAGATATTCTTGTTCATAGCAGGAAACTCACGCTGAAGCCCGCCACCGGCCAGTGGTTCGGGAAACGGGCCGGCTGGTACAAAGGACCGCCGATGAAAACGTCATAGCTGACGTGCCTGAATGCACTGCCGCGCACACCGACCACGGCACCCGCCAGACGGCGGCCAAGCAGATTGTTCGCTTCGGGACCGAATACCTCACCGCCGTCGATGCCGAAATACAGCGCCTGCCCGAAACGCGAAAACGGAATCTCCAGATCGTTGCGAATGAAGACGCCCTTCTCGGCAGCCAGCATCGTGTTGCCATCGAACCCGCGCACGGTATAGCGACTGCCGATCGAAAAGTATTCGGTGGGATAAAGCATGTTGGGTGTGTTCTGCGCACGCACCGTTGTCGAGTAGCGCAGTGGGAAACCCGCGATGGTGAACGGCACGCTCAACGTCGCGTCGACCGTCTCCATGTGGTAGTAGTACGTGGGGATACCTGCGCCCGCGCCCGGCAGATCCGGCTGTGCTCCGAACCACGGCACGCCCCATCGATAGGCGAGCGTGCTGTCGAGTTGCGCAGCGCCGAAGTAATGCTTGTGTTCCCAGCCGACTTCCGCGTAGCTGTTGTCGCGGTGTTGAACACCGATTTCCGTACCGTCGATGAACGCTTCGCTGAAGCGCTTGCCGACGCGGAACTCGACCGTGTTCTTCTGCACCTGATTGCGATAGAACTGGTATTCCGCCTTGACGTCGAAATTACTGGACTTGCCGCTCGACACGAGCGTCGAGAACGCGCCTGCGATCTGTTGGTGGTAGTCGTACTGGCTGGCCGTGGAGGTGAACGTCCAGTTGCCCCAGGGAATCGAGTAATACGCGCTGCTGCCATGCGTGCCGTATTGGCTCGTATGACCGTCGATGTCGTGGTTGTAGCTGACGTTGAAGAGGTCGGACAGACCAAGCGGATTGTCGAGCGTCAGGCTTGCGCTGCCTTGGAACTGGCCGGTCGACTTGAGCCCGCTATCGTCGGCGCTCACGGAAAGCGACCACGGCTTCGTGCGCTTAACCGAAATCACGACGTCGCTTTCCCCGGTCGACGGTCCCGGCACGATCTGCATATCAACATCCTGATTTGGCACGCGCTTCATCTGCTCGAGGCCCTGCTCGAGATTGCGCAGATTCAGTAGATCGCCTGCCTTCGTCGGAAACGCGTTACGCCACGTGCCGTACGTCGACGGATCGGCGAAGCGAATTGCGCTGATGACGCCAGGGATCAGTTGAAGCTTCAGCTTGCCGGTCGAAAGATCTTGCGGTGCAATGACAACGCGTGTCGTGGAGTATCCCTTTTCGATCACGAGCGCCATGACGCGATGCACGATCAGGTTGAGCCCTTCCCTGCCGACACACTGTCCTCGATAGCGCTGCAGATAGTCGTTGACGAACATCAGTTCGCCCGGGAAAAGGGGGTTGGGCAACAACGCACGTGCACCAGCCGACTCCACGGAATCGCTCAAACCGGGTGGCACTTCCAGCCTCAGTTCGTCGACCTTGAAGCACGGTGTTTCGACGGGAACCTTGCCGTCGTCTTCGGCCGAACGCTCGACGGGTTGAAGGGTAACGTTTGGGGCGGTGATCGCACGCTCGCGCTCGATCGCCTGTTCCTGTGCGCGGCGGCGCTGCTCCTGTTCGCCAAGCGGATCGGCTGCCTGCGCGTATGCGACGTCTACGTGCGAGGCTGCCAACAGCGCGGCACATACCGACACGAGCCGACCCAACGCTCCCCAATGCGCGTAACCTGTGCCTACAAAATTGCGCGTCGCTTTCGGCGATCGTGCGATCCGCCCGGATTTGTTCTTTTTCATTACGTCGATCTTGTTATGGCGCCGGAATCGACGCAGCAGTTCTGAACGTCAAACTGGGAGCAGGTCCTGGCCCACACTCCTACGAATGAACCACCGGTCACCGCAATGCCGTTCGGATTGGCCGATATCACGTTTGCGCGCGGGCCGATTACGTCAATAAGGCCGCTAATAACGCTGGGATTGGGACTCGTTACCTTATTGACAATCGTTCGAGCATTGATACCGACGTTATTAAGTGAAGCGCCGGCTCCGTCTACGTTGAAACTGCTATACGTGTTGTTCGAAACGCCTGCGAAGGTCGGTGCAATATTGACCGTCTGATGTCCATTTGCTGAAGTTGAAACCGTGGCGGCCGTTCCGCCGTCAACGGCAATGCCAATTGCATATGTGCTGCAAGGGACGGCAGCCAGCACGGCAACGATCAGCCTGATTTGAAATTGACACAGACGTGGGTTTCTATGGCCCGCGCTACTTCCCCGTGCGCTACTGGACATTCCTGTTGGCACGCAACTGTTCGTTGCGGGTTCTCTCGGTGGATTCGTTCAATACGCGCGACCATTGCAATCGCAGCATTCATACGACGAATAACGACCGTACCCAGGAGGTTCTTTAGAAATATCTGGAAATATTTTTATTACATCCAGATTACGCACCGACAAAGGCCCAAGGATTTCCCTCTTTTAATGTAGGCATACATCTCGCAAACGTTTTACCTGACCTCGACGCTTCTTTTTCATTCTAGAATCAGCATCCGTAAGAATTTTTAATTCACGCGCGACACAACGTCTGTTGCGACAAGGGGAATCAGAGTCAGCTGGTTCTGCGCATTACATGGCCATGTGACACAAATACGTGACTGGTCAATATTCCGTGAAATCCCTCTTCTGCATTGCCGGGGCTGTCTGCTCAGGTGACGTCCTTTTAAAGTCGTCGATGACTGTTCAGTCTGCAGATCTCTCAGGTTCTGGCATGTCGCTCCCGGAAGCCAGGACCTTCTCGGCGTCGCGTTCGCGCGACGCCTCTTTTTCTTTCCTTCAAGTAATGCATCGTGTGATGCGAGTCGAGTCGACCAGGAAGTGTGTGATCCGCATCCGACTCTCCGGACAATCACGGTTTCCTGAACAGCGTCTTCTTTGAAACAGTATTTCGAATTGTCCTAACCACGGCGGACACCCTGGACGCCGCCTGATGCCGCAAGGGTTTCGACCGTCCGGGGTAGTTATCCAACATGACGATATCGGTCAGTGGTCGGACAAGACGGAAGCGTCCATCGCCATATCACCATGGCGAACGCTTGTCGCTCTCTCCAAATCTTCGCAATCGCGCGCGGGCCTCGTTGACTACGTACACCGGCGCACTTGATAGCTGCTGTTCGTACAGATCGAGAATCCGGGTAATCGACGGGCAGTCCGCCACTTCAATGAGCCAAATGTCATCGCTCGCGTTCCTGCTTGCCGCATCCAGAATGCGTTCTGCCTCAAGATAGAGTTCGTGTTCTGCTGCACCAAAGCCGTCCTCCTGAAGATACCAGGCCATATAAAGTGCCTTGACCAGCTCTACCAACAGACCACCGTTGCCCTTACCCACGCGAAAGGCAGCCAGTGCAAGATGATGGTGCAACACAAGTTCGCGGACGGAAATGGCGGGGAGTGGCAGCAGCATGGTCTTGCTGAGCGGTTTTCTGCGCGACTGGCCCACCGCCAGCCGTTTCTTGCGATTCTGTGACATGGGTCGCCGAAGCAATGATCCGCGCCTATTGCAACCAGAACCGGACTTCTACCGTGAAAGTAGCCAAAGCCTTCGGCGCCATCGGCAAAATATTTCCTGCCAGCGTGGAAGACGTGCTGGTTCGGGTCGTAAAGCGCTTGGCTCACAAGCCGATCGCGATTTGCCACTAATCACTCGATTCGAATACCGCGGTACGGTCGTCATGATCTGCAGAAAGCGATCGCTCGCCTGTCAAGTGGTCAGCTATCTGAGCGGACTCGTCGCAACAATATTCGCTTGCTTGGCTTTTAGGCTCCTGTCCGAACATTAGCCAATTGCTCCTCTTTCTCCGGTGCCGTGATGCTCGCAGTCAGCGCGGCTACGAGCAATAGCGCCGCAGACGTCAACATGACCAGGTTGATGCCGTTGAGAATGTCCGAACTCAGGCCATCGCCGACCATCACGCCGAATGCCGCGACACCCAGCGCGCTGCCGACTTGGCGGGCCGTGCTCAGCACCGCGGAGGCAATGCCGGCCGACATCGCGTCGACGTCGGACAGCAAGACCGCCGTCATTGCCGGCACCGCGGCGCCCATGCCCGCGGGAATCAGCACGAATCCGGGGATCATTTGCCAAATACCGCTGTGGGGTCCGAGCCAGCACAACGACGCATAGCCCACTCCTGCAATTAGCGCACCGCCGATCATCACGACTCTCGACCCCGCCCATGCCGCGATCTTCCCACCCGCAAGATTTGCAAAAATGAAGGTGGCTGTCAGCGGCAGGAAAGCGAGACCGGTATGGACGGCTGAGTACCCTCGCGCCTTCTGCAGATACAGGCTCAACACAAAGAGCACACCGGAAAAGGATAGGTTGATCAGAAAGCCGAAAACAAGTGGACAACTGAATCTGGAGTTGCGAAACAACTTGAGCGGTAGCATCGGGAACGCGATGCGCCGTTCGAGCCACACGAACGCGCATGTCGAGAGTACGGCGACACACGCCCCGCCCCAGACCAGCGGATGATGCCAGCCGAGATTCCGGTATTCGATCGCTGCGCCGATCAGACTCGCGAGGGCGAGTACGATCAGCAGTTGCCCTTTGAGATCAAGTTGTCGCGAGCCCGCCTCGTCCATTCGCGCAGGAATGCCCCGGTACGCGATGATGAGACCGACTGCGCAGATCGGCAGATTGATCAGGAAAACGCTGCGCCATCCAATGACCGACAGCAGCACACCGCCGACAACCGGGCCGGCCGCGAGCGACGCGCCGCCGATCGCCGCCCAGATGCCGAGGGCGCGCGCCAGTAAGCGGGCATTGCCGTCGCAGGCTTTGCGCAGCAAGGTGAGCGACGTCGGTAAGAGCAGCGCGGCGGCTATCCCTTGCGCGATCCTGAATACATTCAGCTCGACGATAGAGCGCGAGAAAGCGATCGCGATCGACGTTGCGCCGAGAATCACGAACCCGAGTATGAACACACGTCTGGCGCCAAACCGGTCCGCGAGCGTGCCGGCGGACAGCAGCAGCACCGCGAAGCCGAGCGTATAGCCGTCGACGACCCACTGCAGTCCGGAGATTGATGCGCTGAAAAACTCGGCGAGGTGCGGCAATGCGACGTTGACGATGGTGAGGTCGAGTTGTACGACGCACGACGCGAAACTCGCCGCAATCAGGATGCGGGCAATAGATCGCAAATCATTTTGCTGCTTCATGGTCTCTCCTTGGGCTGTCTTACCGCCTTGCGTCAGGCGCGACCAAACACGCGCCTTCATCGCAGTCGTGAGGTAGGGACGAAGTCCATATCACCGATTTCCATGTTCTCGCCCGCCATGGCCCAGACCACACCGTGGCTCGACGTCCCCACCCCGGAGTGCACCGCCCAGCCGGGCACGATCACGGCCTGTTCGTCGCGAACGATAAGATGCCGGGTTTCATCGGGCTCGCCGAGCAGAAATATAACGGCCGCTTCCGGTTCGAGGCCATAGTGCAGGTAAACCTCGCTGCGCCGTCTGTGACGATGCGTCGGCAAGGGACTCCATACATTGCCTTCGTCCAGCGCCACGATGCCCATCAGCAACTGGCATGTCGGCAAGATCTCGGGCGCTAGATACCTGACGACAGTTCTGCAGTTGCTGTCTTTCTGGTCCCCTCGCTTGACGGACAAGGCCTCGTCCCGGACAACCTTTCTCGTGCGAAACGACTGATGAGCGGTGGCGCTCACGTAATAGAGCTTCGCCGGATGCTCAGGGTCTTCGCTGCCGAAGAGCACCTCGCGCGCCCCGGCACCGACATAGAGGGCATCGTATTCGCCGATGTCGAAGCGCTGCCCGTCTACGTCCACTGACGCCGGGCCGCCGAGATTCAATAGCCCGAGTTCGCGCCGTTGCAGAAAGTACGCCGTCCCGCATGCCTCGCTCAGCGCGCGCGGTAACGTCAGCGGTTCGTATTCCGGCATGATGCCTCCGAAGATCATCCGGTCTTCGTTTGAGTAGGTGGCGCTTAGCCTGCCGCGAACAAACACGTTTTCAACGAGAAACTGTTCTCGCAGCGCGGCGCTGCCGAGTGTTTTGACGTGCGCCGGATTTATTGCCTCGCGCGCGTCAATCACGGTGTCATTCATTAGATGGGCTCGTCGACGTGATAGGCGAAGGAAAGTGGGAGGCACGCTCCCAGCTTCGTGTGCAAAAGTTAGTGACCAAACCGGTGCGATTCCTGGAGCAGTCGGCGAACTTTTTCGATTGATCCCGAGCGATCCTTGTCCTTGAAGACGGCGCTCGCCATCTGCACCGGATCGCCGAAGAAGAAGCGTTCGTAGAGCACCTGGCGCGATCCGAACGCGGACACGGCGGCATCCCAGGCAAGCCGGTAGAGCGGAATGCGCTCGCTCGCTTCCAGCCGGGCAGACTGATAGTAATAGCGGATTTCGTCGCCTAGAGCGCCGTCCAGGTCGGCCTGCGTCGGCATCGCCACGAGGCCGCTTGCTCCGATCTGCTGAATGATTTCGACCATGCGCGGATAGAGGCGGGGATACAAATTGCGTGACGCGTCGAGTGGATCCCAAGCCGGCGTGAAGACACCATATTCGTTGGCCTGCGCATCGGATTCGCTAGCCCGCTTAAACGCCTTCAGCGTCGTTAGATTGACCCACACTTCGGCGATCTTTTCGTGGATGTGCTGGAAGCTCTCCAGGCCGGAACCGTCCACCATCATCGACGCAAGGCCGAGCAGGAACTCCGTCTTCGCGATGTTTTTGCACACTACCTGATACGCCATCTGTGCCAGCGCGCCGGTACGAACCGCCGCAGCATTGCAGATGTTCACGTCGCGATAGCAAAAGACCCGTTCCCACGGCACTAAGACGTCGTCGAATATCACGACGGCATCCATCTCTTCGAAGCGTGAGCCGAGCGGATGGTCGAAGCCGTTGAAACCGTAGTCGACGCTGTCCCGGCAGATGAATTTGAGGCCGGGCGTGGCGGTCGGAATCGCAAACGCAAAGGCATAGCGCGCGCTTTCCTCGGGGCCGTCCGGGAGCCGGGCGGGGAACACCATCAGTTCGTCCGACAAAGGCAGCGTTGCGAGCATGCGCGCGCCGCGAATCACGAGCCCGTCGTCGCGTTCCTCGTGAACGTGCGCGGCCAGCAGCGGATCCGCCTGGCGAGCCGGCCCGGCCAGCCGATTAGGTCGCGGATTCAACAGCGTGTGCGTCAGCGAAAGATCGTTCGCGCGCAGATATCGATGATATTGCGTCACGTTATCGCCGTAAGCGCGATCGCCGTCACGGAAAAATTCGGCAGCGCCGGCGTAGGCCGACATCGCACGGTTCAGATACGAAGGTTCACGCCCCATCATCCCCATGCTGTATTCGGACGAACGCAGCATGGCCGCGCCGACGCGCTCGAGTTCGGTCGGGGTTCGCGGAATCGAAAACGATCGCGCGACCTTTTGATCGGTCAGCGGATCGGTTTCCAGCGTCACGTTCGCCTGTTGCCACTGAAAATCGTACAGACCGGCGAGGCTGCGCACGCCGTTCGCGAGGCCCGGCTCCGATGTGACGTCCTGCACGCGAACGCCGCGGTGCCACACTTGCGCGGGATGTGCGCGGAATCGTTCGAGAACCTCATGTCCCCTTCTTGCACCCATTGTCGAATCCTTTATGAAATTTCTTGAAGTACACAAACCTATTGATTCGATGCGCAGGCCGTCCGCGCATCATCGACGAGCGGAAGAGCCCGGCCTTGCGGCGCTCTGTGCGTCAGGCATTCACTGAGCGCCTCGACGACCTTGCCGACGTGAGGCATTGAGAGGACCGTTTCATGTCGTCCCGGCACGATGCGTTCGCTCGATGCGGCGCCGGACTGGCGCGGCCACGGCTGCCCGCCGCGCCGGTTTGTCGAAGTGAATGTGTGTTCGGCGGCGCGCAGCAAAAGCAACGGCGGCGTCGGCCACGCGGTGGGCCGATAGCCGGCGATGGCGAGGCAATGCGCTCGGTAGGTATCGATCATTCGCCGGATCGATGCGCCATCCAGATCGTCCGGGAACGCGCCGGCCGCGCGGGCAAACTGGACGGCCGACTCGAAGCGCGCGTCGACCGACACGCCCGTGAGGTAATCGGTGATGGCGTCGCCGTTCCAGTTCGGCGCATGGATGCCGTCGCTCAACCAGCGCAGCAGCCACATGGTGTCGTCGGCCGCGCCGATTGTTTCAGTCGTTGCGTCGTTCTCGAACAGATAGGTATCGACGAGGCCCACGAGGCTGACGCTGTGCTTCGCTTCGGTGAGTCGTCGCGCCATCTCATACGCGACGGCGCCGCCCGCCGAGTAACCTATCAGAACGTAAGGACCGCGCGGGTGTTGCGCGAGGAGGTGATCGACGTAGAACGACGCCATCTCGCTGATGGATCGCTGTGCCGTTTGCCCCGCCTCGAAACCGAGCGGCTGAAAACCGAACACAGGGTGGCCCTGAGCGCCGAACAGGGCGGCCAAAGCCTTGAAGCAGGACACTGTTCCGCCGGCCGGATGCACGCAAAAAACTGGCGTGCGGTGGGCGCCCTTTTCGAGGGCCACCAATGGTGTCCATGCGCCGTGCGGTGCATGCCGTGATGCGAGCTGCGCCGCAATCCCGCGAACGGTCGGCGAGGCCAGCAGCGCCGTCAACGGAAGTTCGACATCGAAGTGCGCGTTCAGACGGGCGATCAAACGGACTGCGGCAAGCGAATGGCCGCCGAGCCGGAAGAAGTCGTCGTCGATATTCTCGACCTGTTGACCCAGCACCTCGGTCCACACGGCAGCAACGCGTTTTTCCGTATCCGAGCGTGGTAATACGGCGGCATCCGCGCTGTTTCGGGCGGCACGAAAATCGGGCAACGGCAACGCGCGGGTGTCGAGTTTTCCCGCCACGGTCAGCGGAAATTCACGTAACACGACCACGGCCGCTGGCACCATGTAACCGGGCAGACGCGCTTCCAGCGCGGTGAGCACCGCTGCTGTGTCGAGCGGCTCTCCATCATGCGTCAGCGCGTAAGCAATCAAGGTCTCGCCGCGCTGAGCGAGGTCGCGAACCACCACGCGGCTGTCGAGCACGTCGTTCGCGCCGTTGAGCGCAGCCTCGATTTCTCCCAGCTCAACGCGCTGCCCGCGGATCTTGACCTGACCGTCTTTACGCCCGACGAAGACGATGCGCCCGTCCGCCAGTTGCTTGACTAGGTCGCCGGTCTTGTACAACATGCCAGGCTCGCCAAACGGGTTGGCGATGAAGCGTTGCCCGGTCAGTTCGGGACTCTGCCAGTAGCCGGCAGCCACACCCGTTCCGCCAATATAGAGTTCGCCGATCACGCCGACGGGAACGGGCTGACGCTTTACGTCGAGCACGTAACAGGCCACGTGTTCGAGCGGGCGGCCAATCGTCATCTGCCGGTCGTCCGGTGAACACGATGCCGCGGTCGCGGTGACCGTGGCTTCGGTCGGTCCGTAGCAATTGAGGAACCGCCGTCCGGGCGCCCAGCGCCGGACCAGATCCTGCGTACAGCGTTCGCCGCCAGAGATCACACAGCGCAGCGCCCGAAGGTTGTCGGCAGGCAGCAGGGCCAACGCCGAGGGCGTCAGGTTGGCATGCGTAATCGCCTGATCGCGGATCAGCGCGGCAAGCTCCGGACCGGGCATGACGTCCCGCTTCGAAACCGGAAAGAGCGTGCCGCCGCTGCGCAGCGTCGTGACGATCTGCTCGATCGACGGGTCGAAATTGAACGACGTGAACTGCAGTACTCGGCTCGTGGAATCGATGCCGTACAGCCTCGCCGCGGCGTGCGCGAGATGAGTCACACTGCGGTGCCGGACCATCACGCCTTTGGGTTCGCCCGTCGTGCCCGACGTGTACAGGATGTACGCGAGCGATTCGGTTGACGACGGCAACGGATGCTTATAGACCGGCGGCTGGGCTTCGATGTCGGCCCACGCGTGATCGAGCACGATCGTCCGGGTGCCGTCGCGCGCCAGCGCGGCAACGGCCGGCGTGCCGGTCAGCAGGACGGCCATCCGGGTATCGTCGACGAGGTAGCGTACGCGCTCGTCTGGCAACGCCGGGTCGACCGGCACATAGATCGCACCGGCCTTCCAGATTGCGAACAGGCACAGCACCGCCGCCGCGGACTTGTCCAGATGCAGACCGACGCGCGCGCCGGGCGTCACGCCGGTTTGCACGAGATAATTCGCGATCCGGTTGACCGTCGCAACGGCGTCGCCGTACGACACATGCTGGTCGCCGCAGATGATGGCCGGATGCGCTGGCGCCTGCCGCGCCTGCTGCTCGAACAGCTCGAAGACGAAGCCGCCGGGCAGGTCATCGGCTCGGGGCGAGTGCTGCGCCGCCAACAGCGCCGACCGGTCCTGCCCGCCCATCAGCGACAGCGCGCCGATGGCTTCATCCGGATGGCCGACGATCGAATGAAGCAGGGCGACATAGTGCGAAATCAGCCGCGTGATCGAAGAGGCCTCGTACAGATCGGCGTCGTATTCGCAGTGTCCGGTTAGCGCGCCATTCGGCCCACGGGTCACGGAGAGCGTTAGGTCGAACTTCGCGTAGCCCAAATGTTTGGGACCGTGTACTTCAGCATCGAGGTCCGCGAGTGAGAGACGCCGCGTCGCGGGCTGCATCACGAACATGACTTGGGTCAGCGGCATCGCCATCCCGACCCGATCGGGCTTGATGCGCTCGATAATCTGATCGAACGGGACGTGCTGGTGCTCGAACGCTTCCAGCACCACATTGCTCACGATGCCCAGCACCTGCCGGTACGTCAGCGCGGCGTCCAGCTCCGAGCGGATCACCAGCGTGTTCGCAAACAGCCCGAATAGCCGGCCAAGGTCCGGATGCGGCCGGTTGGCCACCGGCGTCGCGACCGCCAGATCGGTTTCATCCGTATACCTCGCCAGCAGAATCTTGAATGCGGCAAGCAGCGCCATGTAAAGCGTCGCGCCTTCCGAGCCGGCGAGTTGCGACAGTCGCCGGCTCAACGCCGGGTCCACCTCGAAATGTTCGACGTGGCCTCGAAAGCCTGCCGCTTCGTTGCGTTCGTGGTCGGGCGGCACGGTCTTTCGCCCGCTCAGGCCGGCGAGCTTCGACGCCCAGAAGTCGAGCGACGCGCGGCAATTTTCGCCGGTCTGCCAGCGCTCCACGCACCGCGAATAGTCGGCATACTCGAGCGGCAACGGCGGAAGTTGCGCGGGCGCACCGCGCACGAGACCGCTATAGACCATCGAGAGTTCGTCATAGAAGACCGCCATCGACGCGCCATCCATGACGATGTGATGCAACGTCAGCAACAGGCGGTGCTCTCGCGGCGCGAGCCGGAGCAGACGAAACCGGATCAGAGCGTCGCGCGCAAGGTCGAAGCGGCGACGACCCTCCTGCAATGCAATTGCCTCCGCTGCCTGTTCGATATCCGCGCCGGCGTGTAACGTCAGGTCGTCGTACGCGATCGCTGCCGTGGCGGCCTGAGTCACTTCGAGAGCGACGCGGCCCTGCGCGTCCTGAACGAAGCGGGAGCGTAGCGCCTGATGTCGCATCACGAGCAGATCGAGCGTTTGCTGGAGCGCATCGCTATCCAGCGGCCCATGCAGCCCGATTTCAAGTTGCTCGTTGTACGGGCAGCGTTCGTCCAGCACCTGCTCCAGATACCAGAGCCGCGCCTGCGTACTCGAAGCGAAGCCCCGAGCTGTGCGCGAAGGCAGCGCTGCGTCGACGAGTTCCGACAAGCTGCTGTCGTTCAGCGCATCGTGTTCGAGCCATTCGAGAAGGGCCCCCTTGTTATCCGACAGGATCGCGCGGAACTCGCCGTCGAGCGGCTGGCCGTTCGAGGACTTCGCGAACAGTCGTCCTTCCCTGGTCGACAGCACGATGCCGCGTGCGTCGGCCAACGACAGAATGTCTCTAAGGCGCATCAGAGAATCTCCTCGAGATCACAGTCCTCGTCGAACCGTGTTGCCGTACCGGCAGGCGCGCGCTGTTTCTCGCGAAGTGCGTGTGCGTGGACGAGGCCGGGCACGCTCGCTTCCGCGGGTTGAGAAACCAACATGTCGAGCGCGTTGCCGAAGTCAGCCAGCAACGGTTCGAGCGCTTGCGCCGGGAAACCGGCGAGGCGACACGAGCAATCGATCACGAAGTGCTCCGGATACTCCGTCGCGTGGAACTCGACGTCGTACCATTGGTGGCTTCGCCGATTCAATGCGTATTCGGCCTGCAGGCCCGTGAATGCAAAGTCCGCGGCCTTGATACGTTTGGTGTGGATAAACGCGACACTTGACGTGGCTTCACGATCACGCGTCGGCCCAGACATGGCGAGACAGCTTTCCTGCGCGTCGAGCAGGCTTCGCTGCACATCGAGCAGGTACGCCTCGATCGCGTTGTCATTGCCGGCCGGCCGGTGGATCGCCACCCAGTTCGTGCATTGGCCGACGAGCGTCGGAAGATAGTGCAGGCTTTGCCCCGCCATCGGAATGTCGATGGCCGCTTCACGCGAGGTGTCGTGCGAAAGCAGCGCGAGCTGCGTGGCCGCCAGCAGCAGCGTGAACGGACTGCATTGGTACTGCGCGCCGACGGATCGGATCAGGCGCGTCAATGACGGCGGGATGTCGAGGCTTCGATGCACTGTGTTAAATGCATCGGCGGTCAGCGCGGTGTCCACATCGATCATAGCCGTCGCGTTTCCGGTTGACGGCAGAGCGCCAACCGGGCGCGACGATTGTTGACCACGCGCATCCGCTCGCTGCTGCATCACGAAGTCGCGCCATTGCGACGGCTTGGCTGCCGTATCCGGGGCGGTCGACAGGTTGGCGTTGTAGCGTTTCGCGAGCTGTTCGATCAGCACGTCCAGCGACCAGCCGTCGCATATTGCTGCGTGAGCCGAGATCAGAACGATCAGCCGTGCGTCACCGAGCGTTACCACGCTGAAGCGGGCCAGTGGGCCTGTCGCGAGCGAGAACGGCGTGCGTGCGTCGTCGGCGATGATCGCGTCCAGCGATGCGTCGCTTCCGTCGATCCAGCGGATCGGTACGGGCCCAGGCGGTTCGTCGGCGATCCGCAGTCGTGCCGGGGAACCCGCGATCGTCGCGCGCAACGCGTCGTGCCGCGCATACAGATCCTGAATCGCGCGCGCGAGTGCGTCACGATCGACCGCGCCCGTCAAGGTAACGATCGCCGACTCGTGATGAGCCAGCGAAGCGGCCGTGGACAGCGCCGCGCGCTCGACGACGATCTGCTGCACAGGCTGCAACGCGACATCGTCCGCGTCGGCGTGACCGGCCACGGCGCCCCCTACGGCCGCCGGCTTCGCGCCAGGCAGCCGCGCCGTGGCGTGCTCAACAATGTAATCGACAATCGATTCCAGCGTGGACAGTTCTCCGAGGAGTTGCCGGAACGTGACGGTCACGCCGAACTTCTCCTTTAGCATGAAGGTGAGCGGTGTCAGCAATAGCGAATCGAGGCCGAGCTCGAACAGCGACGTCGCCGGCAGTGCATCGTCATAGGGTTCGCCGGAAATGCTTTCCAGAATGCCTTTGAGCTGGCCGAGCAGTTCTTCTTTCGACGCGGCCGTGTGCCCGGGCGCGCTCTCACTTACCTCAGGCTGTGCGCTCACCGTGATCACAGCACTCACGGCCGCAACCGGCACTCCCGCACCTGACGCAGCGGCAGGCCGTGTCGCTGCCGGATCGATCCAGTAGCGTTTGCGCTCGAACGGATAGGCGGGCAATTCGACACGACGGCTTGCCTCGCCGTAGTAGGCCGGCCAGTCGAGTTCGAAACCGGCGAGCCACAGATAGCCGAGCGCGTTCGCGAGCGCGAGCGACTCCGCGTCATCCGTTGCCGAATCGCTTAGCGCAGCGATCGCGAACTGGCGTGCTTCACGCTTGAACTGCATGGATGCCAGCGAGCACAGCGTGGTGCGTGGGCCGACTTCAAGCAGCACGACGTTGTCGTCCTTGCAAAGCGTGCTCACTGCCTCGGAGAAACGTACCGGCAGTTGCAAATGGTTCGCCCAGTACAACGGATCGATCGCTTCGGCATCGGTCATCGGCAGGCCTGTCACTGTCGACACGATCGGCACGCGCGGCGCGCGCAGCGTCATCGCACGCAGGATCTCCAGAAACGGCTCGACAGCGGGTGCCATCATCGAAGAGTGGAATGCGTGCGAGGTGTGCAACGGCTGCGAACGCACGCCCCGTCCATCGAGTGTCTGCTTGAGCGCGTCCAGCGCGACGCGAGGTCCGGCGACCACGCAGAGATTCGGTGCGTTGATCGCCGCGATGGATAGCGACGCGTCGAGATCGTCCGACAGTTGCTCATGCGGCAAGCGCACGGACAGCATGCCGCCCGCAGGCAGTTCGCCCATCAGGCGGCCTCTCGCTGCGATCAGCCGAAGCGCGTCCGGAAGCGCAAATACGCCAGCGAGCGTAGCCGCGACGAATTCGCCGATGCTGTGTCCCACCAGTAAATCTCCGTGGATGCCCCAGCTCATCAGGGTCTTCGCCAGCGCGTATTCGATGCAGAAGACAGCCGGCTGCGTGAAGCGGGTGTGGTTCAGGCGGGCCTGAAGCGCGTCATGATCTGCTTCGCGATTTGCGTCCGCGGGCAGGAACAACACGTCGCGCATATCCTCACCGAGATGCTCCCGCAGAATCGTCGAGCACTCGTCGAGCGCCGCGCGGAAGGCGGGTTCGTGTCGATACAGGTCCGCACCCATATCGACATACTGCGAGCCCTGGCCAGGGAACGCGAACACCAGCCGCGGCCGCGTGGCGCGCGGGCCGCCGCGGCGGTAGGACGCCTGCGGGTCCAGCGTAAAACTGTCGGCGGCGCTGCGTCCGTCCGGGCACCGGAGTTCGAACGCCTTCGATTTGAGCCGCCGGCGGCCCACGGCGAGCGTGTATCCGACGTCGGCCGCAACGTGCTCCTCGCGTGCCGCGACACGCGACGCGAGTGCCCGCAAGGCGGTCTCGCTGCCGGCGGAGAAGGGCAGCAGCGTGTACGGACGCGTAGTTCGCATGGCGGTGTTTGCGGCGGTGCGTAGCGGTGCTTCTTCGACGATCAGATGCGCGTTCGTCCCGCAAAAGCCGAAGGAGCTGATACCTGCGCGCCGAGGCGTCGAGCCCGCGGGCCAGTCGCGCAAATCGGTATTGATGTAAAAGGGGCTGTTGTCGATATCGATGTTCGAGTTGATATCGCTGAAGTTGACCAGCGGCGGGATCTTACGGTGAGTCAGCGCAAGACAGACCTTGATCAGCCCGACCACGCCGGCCGCGGTTGTCGGGTGGCCGAGATTGCCCTTGACGGAGCCCAGCGCACAAAAATTCTTTCTTGCGGTGGCGGCTTCGAACACGTTCCTGAGCGCTTCGAATTCGATCGGGTCGCCCACCGGTGTGGCGGTGCCGTGCGCTTCCATGTACGTGATCGATTCCGGCGAAATCTGCGCGCGTTCCTGGGCCGTCGAGATCACGTCCACTTGGCCCGGGATGCTCGGTGCGAGATAGCTCTTCTTGTGCAAGCCGTCGTGATTGACGGCGGAGCCGATGATGACGCCGTGAATCGTGTCCCCGTCTGCGACGGCGTCGCTCAGCCGCTTGAGCACCACGGCGCCCGCGCCGTCCGAAAACATGGTGCCGCTCGCGTCGGACGAAAATGGCCGGCACTTGCCGTCGCGTGTGAATATGCCGCCCGGTTCGTGCAATTGCCCCGTCATCTGCGGAGTGCGCAGCTCGATCGCACCGGCAAGCGCCATGTCGCACTGGTAGCTCAGCAGACTGTGCACGGCGCTGTCGACGGCCACAAGGCCTGTCGAGCACGCTGTATTGATGCTCAGACTCGGTCCAGTCAAGTTCAGCTTGTGCGACACCAGCGTCGCGATGTGATCCTTCTCGCGACCGATTTCAACTTGCACTTCACCGACCATCCTGATCAGGTCTGGATGGGTCGATACGTTGTAGTGGTAGTAGAAATTGTTGCCCATGCCGGCATACACGCCGACCGCACCGTCGAAGCGATCCGCGTCATAGCCGGCCGACTCCATGGCTTCCCAGGCTACCTCGAGGAAGACACGTTGCTGCGGGTCCATCACGACGGCGTCATTCGGGCTGATCCCGAACAGCGATGCGTCGAACCGATCTGGGTCCTTGATCATCCCGCGAGCACGCACGTAGTGTTCGCTGCTGACTATGTCGGCGGTGATGCCCGGATCGTCTTGTGCAGGCGAGAAACGGGTGACGCTGTCACGTCCGGAGGCCAGGATGTCCCACAAGTCGTCGACCGAATCGGCGCCCGGAAAGCGTCCCGCCATGCCGATCACGGCAATGCGCTCGTCGTCGCCGGCGCTACGGCGTCGTCGACGGCGCGATGCGGGCTTCGACGACGCCGACGGCGCCTGTCCGGCGGCGTGCCGCTCGATGTACGCGGCGAAAGCGTCGATGGTCGGATGCTCGAAGAGCGCCGCGACACTGACCTTGATTGCCGCGTGCTTTCCCAGCATGGCAACGAGACGATTGGCCTGCAGCGAATCGATACCGAGGTCGAACACGCTTGTGTCGGTCTCGACCGTCTTCGCGCCCAGCAGATGCTGCACGACGCCGACGATCAGTTCCTTGTGCGTCCGGTACGGGAAGCGCTCCGGATCGTCCGCGCGTTCGTCTTCGTGATCGAGGGCTTTCAGCGCGTTCCGGTCGATTTTGCCGTTCGGCGTGAGCGGAAGCGTGCGTACGAACACGAGACGGGCGGGTACCATGTAGTCTGGCACCCGGGCGCCGAGCGCGGCCTTCAGCGATGCCGACGTGAGTCCGCTATCGCGTGACGGAACGACGAATGCAGTCAGGCCGGCCACGCCTTCCGGGTTCGTGATTGCGAGGACCGCGGCCTGCTGCACACCGGCAACGCCGAGCAGGTTTTCCTGCACGTCGTTGAGTTCGATCCGAAATCCTTTGACTTTGACCTGGTCGTCCGCGCGGCCTCTCAGCGCCAGTTCGCCGCTGCCGAGAAAATAGGCGAGGTCACCGGTTCGATACAAGCGCGCGTGCGGATCGCCGGAGAACGGATCCTTGATGAAGCGAGCCTGCGTCAGCGTGTCGTCGGTATAGCCCACGGCTACGCCCGCACCGCCGATAAACAGTTCGCCTGTTTCGCCGTTGGCGACAGGAGCAAGGTCGGCGTCGAGCACGTGCAGCGTGGTGTTGTCGATGGGCGTGCCGACCGGGATCGATCGTTCGTCTGGCATGACGCGATGGCAGGTCGACCAGACCGTCGTTTCGGTCGGGCCGTACATGTTCCAGAGACTCCCGGTGGCGCGCAAAAGCCAGCTCGCGAGCGATGCGTCCAGCGCCTCGCCGCCACACAATGCCTTGAGCGCCGGAGCGCCTTGCCAGCCGGCGATGAACAGCATGCGCCAGGTGGCCGGCGTCGCCTGCATCACCGTGACCGCGTGTCGTTCGATCAACTCTGCGAGACGTGCTCCGTCGGCCACTTCGTCGCGCGAAGCCAGCACAATCCTGGCGCCTGTCAGCAGAGGCAAAAAGAGTTCGAGCACGGAGATGTCGAACGACGGCGTCGTGACGGCAAGCAACGTATCGGTCGGCTCCAGACCGGGCCGTTTGCGCATGCTGTGCAGGAAGTTGGCCACCGCGCCGTGATGGACCTTGACGCCCTTCGGCCGTCCCGTCGATCCCGACGTATAGATTACGTAGGCGAGGTCGTCGCGCGTCACCGGCGCCGGGTCGAGCGCGGCGACGGACTCACTCGAGCGGAACCAAGCGTCGCTCAAATCGAGAGTGTGCCGAACGGGCGCATCGATGTTCAACACGCCGTCGTAGATCAAGCACTGCAGGCCCGAGTCTTGGACGATGTAACTCTTGCGGTCGCGTGGATAAGCCGGATCGAGCGGCACGTAAGCGGCGCCGACGCGATGAATGGCGAGCATGGCCGCCAGCATGTGCACGGAGCGTTCAATGTGCAATGCCACGAGATCGCCCGAACCCACACCTGCATCGACGAGTTTCGCCGCAATACGGTTCACGCCGTTATCTATATCGCGGTATGTATATTCGACATTTTCGAAAATAACGGCAGTCTGATTTGAATAGAGATGTGTAGTCGCCTGAACAAGGGCTGGAAGCAAATCGAAAGGGGCGAATTTCATCGGGGGCTCATCTCGCTCGCGCGACACGTTCGGATTTTCGGTGTTAGAGTGGGTTGAATTAAGTCGAGCAACAAACCGCGCAGAGCCTGTCGCAGGGTGGGAGTCAAGCCCGAGCGGCAGACTGCTCTACGCTCGTCACCGCTGGCGAGGAAGTGTCGGTGCGAAGGAATTCGTCTCGGATGGTTGGCGAACAGCGAGCACTCGCCCGGCTTAATTCCTTACAATTAATTTCTATAAATACGAAAGCCGCGGGCATAAAAAAATAAATGCCATCTGCATAAAGGGAATTTTTCCGAACAACGCGGTGAGATTATCGCCGGCGGGTCACAAAGAAAAGCGAAAAATATGCTACGGTTCGAGGAGTTAAAGTATCCGATCGATCCAATGCAACTCCCCTCTTTACGCAATCTGCAAATCTTTGAAGTCGCCGCGCGCCATCAGAGCTTCCGAGACGCCGCCGACGCATTGTTTCTCACGCCTGGCGCGGTGGGGCGGCAAGTCAGAGCACTCGAAGCCGAATTGGGCGTCGAGCTATTCGCGCGTGTCGGGCGTCGGGTCGTGCTGACGCCCCAAGGTCGCGAACTGCAACTGGCCATGGCGGGGGCATTAAAGCTGCTCGCGGATTCGACCAGCCGGCTGAAGCGGGAAGCGACCCAGCAGGCCGGCCATATCTCCGTGACCGTACTTCCGTCGTTCTCTTCGCGCTGGTTAGCGCCTCGCCTGAAGAGCTTCCATTCCGGGCATCCAGACACCCGCGTGGATTTGATTGCGACTATCGCGCCGCTCAATCTTGCCGCGAAGCAGATCTCGTTGGGAATTCGCTTCGGAAGCGGAAAATGGGAGGGGCTTGCGTCGGAACTGCTGGCCGACGAGAGCCTTTTCCCGGTAGCCGCGACCAAGGGCATCAATGGATACGACGGATTGCCGTCGTCGCCGAATCACCTCTTGCAATATCCGTTGCTCAACCCCTACGATGAATGGGGAGAGTGGTTCAAGCGCGCAGGCGTGGTGGGTCAGATTCCTAACAAAGGGGTAACTTGTGAAGACTCGCTACTGCTGATCCAGGCCGTGGAACGAGGCGACGGCGTTGCGCTTGCACGTAGATGGCTCGTTATGGACGCAATAAGAACGGGAGCCATCGTTCGGCTTCCCGGTCCTACAATAAGTGCGCGTCGCGGGTATTACTTGGTTTATCCAGAGAGTCAACCTTTGTCCGACTCGGCTCGTACATTTATTTCTTGGCTCAAAGAAGAAATCCGTACTGCGCAGGCGGAAGAAACAGACTCAACGACCGCCCTGGATCCGAAGCTCGGTTCGAGCGAGACCTGACGTGCGTAGCAAGTCTGGAACATCAATGCTGGCGACGTGAATGGTCAGTGCGCAGGCGGCCTCGCGTTTTAAGAGAGCCCTCCAAACGAACTAAAGCATGACGTTGTGCCCTCGGCTCACTCGAAAGTCAAGCCAGCATGATTTGGGCGCTGAAGAGCGGCGTTGAATGTCCGCTTCAGAGCAAGGCGGCAGACTGCTCAGGGTCGAACTCAGCCAGACGAATGTTTCGCTCGCTGGGCACCAGGAAGCAGGATGGTCACCGTCGCACCTTTAATGCGTTCCGGGCCCATCCCGGTTTTTGAATCACATACCCCCTTCCTGACGCTGGCTAACCCGCGCGACTCCGCCGATGCGATCCCGCCTTGGCGCGCTTCGCCCAGGATGTCTAATGAACCTTTCTCCGCATCGCTTCGCTGGGTGGCCTGACGCTCGCGCTCTTCGCGATGTTCTCGTTGGGCTGCTGCTGGCTCGCCACCGGGACCCGGCCTTCTTCCAGCTAACCATCTAAACCGTGCTTGCGGCCTGGGGTTAAGCGCGACACATCCGCCAGGTCTGTTTGCAGGCCGTCGTGACGATTGAAACGAATTTGAGCCACATATAACTGCTGCGAGCCCTGGCCCTTCCTGCGGCTTCGCCAGTACACATGCATGCTGGCGTCGTCATCCTTCCCAGGAGTCAAGCGATGCTACCCACCTCTTCTCCCCTCGACTATCTCGCCGCCTTCGCGCTCGCCTTCCTCGGCGGTGCGTTGCTCGCCGCATGCCACTGCAAGTACGTGGGCAAGGTCCGGCGCGACACCCATGCCCCTGCATACGCGGCACAGATCCATGCGTGAGCGTCCTCCGTTCTTTCCGTACGACGACGAGGACGGAGACGACGCGTTGATGCACCGTCTGCACCATCTGCATGGGCTGCGCCAGCCGCCAGAGCCTGACGAACGCGAGTCGCCGCGCTTTTGCCCAGGCAAGGGCGACCTCGTCTGGCCGTGTCCGTCGTGTGAGTCGTTGCGCACCGAGCAACGCCACATCGCCCGGCGGATCTGTAGCGCCATCGGTGCTGCAGCGGGTGCAACGAGCGCGATCGCCGCCTCGCTCCCCGGTGCGGAAACAGGCGCGGCCATCGGCCTGCTTGGTGGTCCGGTTGGCGCCGTGTGCGGCGGCATCGCTGGCGCCATCCTCGCCGGGCTTGTGACCGGCGCCGCAGGCTGCGCGACGGGCGCTGCGCTGGGCGAAGCCCTGGACCTCAAGGTGCTCGACAACTGGCGGTGTCTGGCTTGCGGACGCGCCTTCACCGTCCGCTTCAGCTGACCCATTCCGTTTCCGCGTTCCGTTTCGCTTTTCCCCGTTTATTTCCTTTCGTCCTGCCCGGCCGTGCGCCGGGCTCTATGCCCTTCCCCATTAATAAGGAGTTCAGAATGCATCTCGTACAAAGCATGGCCTATGTCGGCGAGCAACCGTGGCACGGCCTCGGCAACAGGCTCGCCCCCAATCAACCGCTCGAAGTGTGGGCGACGCAGGCAGGAATGGACTGGAGCATCGAGGAAGCCGAAGTCCGCTTTGTCGCCGCCGGGAACAAAAACCTCGGATCAATCCACGCGTTTCCCGAACAGAAGGTGCTCTACCGTTCGGACACGAAAGCGCCGCTGTCCGTCGTGTCCGCCCGCTATCAGGTCGTGCAGCCTGCAGAAATCCTGGATTTCTATAAAGATCTGACAGAGGTGTCGGGCTTTGAACTCGAAACGGCCGGTGTGCTCAAGGACGGCAAGAAGCTATGGGCACTCGCCCGCACAGGCCAGAGCGCAACGCTCAAGGGTCGCGACGAGATCAACGGGTATCTGCTCCTTGCGACAGCCTGTGACGGTACCCTCGCGACCACGGCGCAATACACGTCGGTGCGAGTCGTTTGCAACAACACACTCGCGATTGCTCTCGGCGACAGTACCGGTGCTGTCAAGGTTCCGCATCGCAGCCAGTTCGATGCGCAGGCTGTGAAGCGGCAGCTCGGTATTGCCGTGTCGTCGTGGGACGCGTTCATGGTCCGCATGAAGGCATTGTCGGAACACAAGGTCTCCGATACGACGGCGGAAACGTACTTGCGGCGCGTGCTCACGTATTCCACGACCAACCCGGCCGATCGCGATGCCATTACCACCAACGAACGCGCGATCAGGGCGGTCGGCCAGCTCTATGCAGGACGCGGCAAGGGTGCGGACCTCGCGTCTGCATCCGGTACCGCCTTCGGACTTCTGAATGCGGTGACGGAGTATTGCGATCACCATCGACGCGCTCGCAGCAAGGATCACCGGCGCGATGCCGCCTGGTTCGGTGCGGGCGCAACCCTCAAGCAGCGCGCATGGGACGAGGCGATGAAGCTCGTCGCATGAGCGTTCCATCGCTACGGCATAAGCGCCCGGTTGAGCTTCGGCTCACCGGGCTTTTTTCATTTAGGGAGGCGTTCATGTCTGAACCTGAAACAGCTGGACGTGGCAGGAGCCGTCCGGCATTGCGACTCGTTGAAACGAAGGATCTTCCACGCGAGGACTGGCTGAAGCTCAGGAAGAGCGGAATCGGCGGCTCCGATGCGGCGGCAGCCGTAGGACTCAATCCCTACATGAGCCCACTGGAACTGTGGCTCGATAAGACCGGGAGGGATACCGGGCTTGCGAAGCCCGATCCGCACGACACCACAGAGCCCGTCTACTGGGGCACCCTCCTTGAGCCGATCGTCGCGGCTGCCTACACGCAGCAGACCGGCAATCGCGTGCGCAAGGTCAACGCGGTACTCCAGCATCCGACGATCCCTTTCATGCTCGCGAACCTCGATCGTGAAATCGTCGGCGTGCCAGACGTGCAGATTCTGGAATGCAAAACAGCGGGGGAATTTGGTGCGCGGCTATGGCGGGATGGGGGACCCGAGTATGTGCAGTTGCAGGTCCAGCATCAGCTGGCTGTCACCGGCAAGCACACCGCCGATGTCGCCGTGTTGCTCTGCGGCCAGGCGCTCGAGGTGCATCGCATCGCTCGTGACGACGGGCTCATTGCCCGGCTGATTGAACTCGAAGCGCGCTTCTGGCAGTTCGTGGAGTCCGATACGCCGCCCCCGGCGGATGGCTCCGAATCGGCCGACCGTGCCTTGCGTCACCTGTATCCGGGCAACGGCGGCACGGTCGATTTCACTGGCGATCGCAACCTGTCCTCGGTCTTCGCCGATCTGGTTGCCGTGCGGGCTGAAATTGAAGGCCGCCAGATGATCGAAACGCAACTGAAGCAGACCCTGCAACAGGCGATGGGCGACGCCACACGGGCGGTGTTTGAAACCGGCGAAGTCTCGTTCAAACGCAGCAGGGATTCGTCCACCGTCGATCTGAAACGGTTACTCGTCGATCACCCCGAGTTCGAACAGCAATACGTCGCCTCAAAGCCCGGCACCCGGCGCTTTCTCGTTTCCACCTGACTTACCCGCTTTCCGTCTTCCCCCGTCCTCTGTCTATCCAAGGAGAAACACCATGCTCAAGGGACTTTCCATCACTCCGCCCGTTGTGGGGCGCATCTCGATTGGCAGGGTTGTCGAAAAGCAAGGCAAGCGCCTGCCAGAGAAGGATGACCAATTTACGCTCACCACCCAGGTGCAGCAACGCGGCGAATGGATGCTCCATCCACTCAACGAACAGTTGCGGAAGGCGACATCGGGCAAGCTGCGCTCGATTCCGGTCCGCATGCTGTTCGCCGACCCCGACCTAAACCTCCGGGCCGACTACAGCCTGTTCGATCGCGATACTGGCCGGCCCGTGTGCGTCGGCAACGGCGAAACGTGCCGGCGAATCGGCGAAGACGGCAACGGTATCGAGAGCCTGCCCTGCCCCTCGCCCGACGGCTGTGCGTTCGGTCAAAAAGGCAACTGCAAGCCGTACGCGCGGCTGAACGTCATCGTCGGCGACGAAGACGAGATGGGCAGTTTCATTTTTAGGACGACATCCTTCAATTCCATTCGTACGCTCGCCGCGCGTCTGCATTACTTCCGCGCCGTGTCCGGCAACCTGCTTGCCTGCCTGCCGCTCGAACTGAAGCTGCGGGGCAAGTCGACCACGCAAAGCTACAGAACTCCGATCTACTACGTTGACCTCGGCGTGCGGTCGGGCGGCACGCTGGAAGACGCGCTGACGCAGGCAAAGGAACTCGATACCCGACGGCGGGCAGCCGGGTTCGATCAGGCGGCGCTCGATGCGGCGGCCCGTGCAGGATTTGCGAACGGTGCATTCGAGGACAGCCCGGAAGAGCGGGCGGCAGTCGCGGAGGAGTTCTACCCCGACGCCGCTTCGGTCCTTCCGGACTCGAAGGATGGCGGCACGACCGATACGACCACACCGCGCCCGTCAACGCTGCGCGACAAGCTGGAACGCAAGGCCGTGCTGCTTGGTGGAGCGGCGGCATGACTGCGACGTCCCGCTGGGCGTTCGGGCTGGCAATTGGCGCAACGGGCACCGCGCTTAGTCTGTCGATCCTGGCAGGCTGGCAGCGCGGAGGCTCACTGCCCGAACGCATCGTGTGGGTCGCGATCGGCATGGTGCTCGTCACGAGCGCGCATCTGTTGCCGGCGTTGCTCCGGAATGCGCCGCTCCCAGTGCGCGGCACAGGTAGCCTTCTATGGGGAGCGTGTCTGGCAACCGCGTGTTACGGGCACACCCTGTTCTTCGTGCTCGCCCAGCAGCATGCGGGAGAGCTACGGGCGTTGACCGTGAGCGCTGTCCCAGCCCCTGCATCCGCTCGCAGCCTGACGGTCGTGATGTGGGAACGGACAACGTTAATGCGTCAGCTTGCGTTCGCCCAGTCGCAGCATTGTCCGCGTGACTGTTCAGGACTCGAAGCGCGTCGCGTCACGCTCGGTGCAAAGCTTGATGCGCTCGATGCCGAAGCTAACGACATCCGGCGTCAGCAGGTAGTGGACGATCGAGTCACGGCCCAGCGTGACGCGCTACGCGCCGATCCAGTCACGTCGCGACTCGCTGTGTTACTCGGCACGACTACCGGACGCATCGACCTACTGTCGGGGCTCGTGTTCGCCGCAGTCCTGGAAGGAGTGGCCTGTTTGTTGTGGACCGTCGCGCTTCGGCCGCCACCCGCGCCCGCTCCAGTCGGCGCCGTGACTCCGCCTGACATCACACTGCGGCCGGAACCAGTCACGGATGCGACTCACGTGACTCAGCCAGCAGTAACGACATTCAAATCCACTCACGCATCGGCGACCGTTAGTCACGGAGCCATGACCGCCAATCCCGCGCCGCAGGACGATCCCGTCACGCCGTTACCGGTCGCCGAACCGGCCGATGACGACGTGACACAGCTCGCCCGTGACGTCGCGGCCGGTCGCATGCGCCCGACCGTCTCTGACATCCGCCGACACCTTGGCTGTTCTCAGGCCAGGGCCGTAACACTGCGCCGCCAGCTCGCCGAACGCAACGTTACGGCATAAGCCGGGCTCCGCGCCCGGCTGTCTCCTTTCCTGTTCCTTCATCGACATGACCTGCGAGCTGCACGCCCCATTCGGGTACCGGCGCTGGCGTCGCAATCGTCCGGCGCTTGTGCTCCCGAAGTACCGGATGACAACGACGACCCACGATGGCCTGCCGTACTGCCGCGAGGAGGAGTTCACGGCAATACAGTTCCGCGCGCTCACTGCGGCGCCGTTCCCGGAGTGTGCGAACCCGACCAACTGCCTGCGCCTTGTCACGATCTGGAATCGTGCAGGCGCTGGGCGCCACACGTACGAACTGGCATGACGATCCGCACGCCTCGCGCTTTCTCCCTTCCTTTACCCCCTTTCACACCATCCTGGCCGGAGCCCTATGGATACCACAACCGATCTCGTCAAAAGCGTCAGCATCACCAATCTCGCCAACCAGCGCGTCGCCGTCGTCGAACGCGTGCGCGCCGCCCTCGATCTGCTCACCGAAGCCGAGCAGCTCGCGCGGGCTGCACACCTAGGATTCCCCAGGCTCGTCGTCGACGACAACTATGGCTGTCGCGGCAGGTCAACTATTACCGGGGAGTATGCAAAGCGCGACGAGGCTGAAGCCGCCATCGTCAGCGTGATCGACACACGCGGCTGGAGTTACCTGCTGTCCGAATCGGGACTGCGCACCTTCATGGATGCCCGCGCCCGCGAGCAGTGGAACAAACAGCTTGCCGAAGGCGACGTACCCGAACTCACTGCCGCCAACATCGAAGCCACGTTCGCGCAGCTCTACGGCTCGCGCGGCGACATGTTCGAACGCGGTGTGCTTCAGTGCTTCCGGCGGCTGTCGTGGGATTACAGGACCAACCAGCCGTTCAAATTCGGCAAGCGGATCATCGTGAAATACCTGCTCTCGCAAGGGAGCACGAATCACCGCGTCACCGACGAGCTGGACGACCTGATCCGGGTGTTCTGCGTACTCGACGGCAAGCCCGAGCCGGATCACCGGCACGGCGCGTACTGCTTTATCTCGGAGGCGCGTCAGGCGCGGCAGACTCAAGCCGAAAACGCCTACTTCCATCTGCGCTGGTTCGCAAACGGCAACGGGCACGTAACGTTCAAGCGGCCCGAACTGGTCGAGAAGATGAACCTGATTCTCGCGAAGCACTACCCGAACGCGCTCGCCTCGGAAGCACGGTAGTTCCCCCGGACGCGTCCTGCGTCTACTTCCCTTTCCCTTGCTTCAGAGACCTCGCATCCGGCCCTGTCCGGAGGCACACGCTCGTCCCTTATCAGGAGAAACCATGCATCAAACCCCTTTCATCTATCGCCCGCCGCGCCCTTGCCCCTGGCTCAAGGGGATCGGCGTCGCGGCGAGCATCACGGCGATCAGCATCGCCGCCGCCCTGTGCTACGAACAGTACCGGAAACGCGAACTGGTGCGTTCGCTCGCATCCATGCCGGGTGCAGCGGACATCCTGCCTGCACTGCACACCAACGCCGCAATGCTGCTCGATGCGCTCGGACGAGCCGTACGGCCGGCATCTCACGACAAGCCGTAACGCTTCATCCGCCTGCCCGTGCGCCGACGCCTGCCGTCGGCTCGCCGGCCCTTCGCCTGCACTTCACCCACACGCTTCCGGCCCAGCCGGAGGCCGGTGTTCGCCCATATTCAGGAGATCATCACCATGAATCTGCCTTCAACCCACCACGCCAGACCGCGCTTCAGGCCTGGCCGGATCTTCGCCACGCCTGCCGCACTGCAAGTCATCGCCGACGCGAAAGTCTCGATTCTCGACCTGCTCATCCGCCACCTTCGCGGCGACTGGGGCGACCTGTCCGAATCTGATCGGCAGCAAAACGAGCTGTCGGTCGAAGCTGGACTGCGCATCCTGTCCAGCTACGTGCTGCCCAACCAGCAGACAGTCTGGGTCATCACCGAGTGGGACCGCTCCGCCACCACGTTCCTGTTGCCCGGCGACTACTAGCGGTCAGCGCGGCAACGACGACATGGGCTGATCCAGCAACGCATCGATAAATGCATGCGGATCGGCATCGAGCACCCGGAGGAAGTCCATCAGCTCAACGAGATCGAGGCGGCGGACGCCACTCTCGGCCTTCGAAACGAAAGCTTGTGGCCGTCCGAGCCGGTCCGCGACTTCCTGTTGCAGCAAGCCGCGCTGCTTGCGCAAGTCCGCGAGCAGCGTCGCGATCCGCTGATAGCGGGGGTCGTGGATCGGATGGGTCATGGGGAAATTCTAGATACACAAAACGGATATTCTGTATCCGTATACGGTATATTCAAGGAGGTTTACATGTTTCAACTCGTCTGGCTGTCCGGCGCAGTAGCGACGGCACTCGGCATTGCCCTCGACATGCACCGGCTACGGGCTAACCGCGTTTGCCTCCGGCCAGCCGGCTGGATCATCGCGGCCGCGTGCATCGGGCCGCTCGCCGGAGTGGCATACCTGATTCAGCGGCGCGCAGCACGGGACGCTCTGATTGACGCGGTATGGCAGCTCGTCGGCGATTCATCCCACCCCGCGAACATGCGCCGCGAGCGCCTGATCGCGCTCGAACGCAGTGGCCTGCTGGGCGCACCGATCTTCCGGGCATGCCTGACGACACTGGACACAGAGACCGGCGATGCAACGTCAACGCACGACGGGGAGCCGACGCACGTAACCGATGGAGATGTGGGCCAACCGGAGTAACGCTGGCCGCGTCGGCACAGTCGTAACAGACCGGCAGTTCGCGCGCGTGGCCTGATCGCCGCATTCGTTTTTTCTCTCACCCAAACGCGCAAGTCTCCCGGCTGGGGAGATCTGTCCGGTAATCAGTTCTGGAGCAGCTCATGGCTTATTCGTGCACTGACTTTTTCGACGATGTAATGCGGTGTCTCGTCGAGTCTCAGGCAATTACTCAAGCTGAAATCCCTGTCGACGATCCCGGCTCAGCCGCTGACCTTGCAGTTGAGGCAATCGTTACGATGAATCGCTCCGGCCTGTCTTCGCGCTTCGTGCGTGAGCTACTGGACGAAGTCGAGTCACTGGGCGCCGTGGCCGAAGCACTGGGCACCGGCGCACCGGCGTTTCTTTTCTATCTGCAGGCGGCGATCCTCAACGACAGTTGCGTCAAGGCGCACGGCGCCGACTCAAAGCTCGTCGCGCTCGTTGAGCGCCTGCCATCAGCGACCATCTGGATGAAGCATATCCAGACTATCGCGGCTCGCGTCTGATTTTTCCTTTAATCCGTACGGGACACGCTCCGCCATACAAGGGAGACACCGTCGGACGCCACAAAACCATCCACCACTTCAACAGGAACACGACATCATGAAGATCAAATGCGATATGGGATTCGCTCGACTCGCGCTGTACGCCTGCATCACCGCAAGTCTCGCCGCTTGCGAACACAGCGCCCCTTCTGAAAGCGACGCGAAGCAGGCTGTCACGGATACGCTTGGCGACTGCAAATACTTCGAGCTCAAAGGCTTCAAAAAGACGAACGGCATTCCGGGCGACAGCGGGAGCGACTACCGGGTCGAGGTCCATTACACGGTTCGCATGTCACCCGACAGTGACGTCAAAGACTATGTGAAGCAATGGAGCACGCTTTACGACAGGTATCAATCGATGAAAGCCGATGCGGAACAGAAGTCGAACGATTACTACAGCCAGAAGCAGGCCTATGTCGACGCCAACCCGAACGATCTGAGCGCAGGGCAGACATTCGAGGCGCAGCATCAGGACCAGTACAAGCCGATGATGGACGAAAAGATCGAGGTGGGCAATCTGGCGAGCCGACTGAACCTCAACAGTCCGGGCCAGTTCTTCCGGAGCAGGATCGTGCAGACGTGTCCCAACGTAACCCTTCCGTTCCTCAGCAACTTTTTCAGGGGCAAGCCGACGGATCTTGCAGACGACGTCGACATGGAATTCACGCAGACGATCAGCATGATCAAGACCGACAACGGCTGGCAGGAAGCCCGGTAACCAGTCGGCTCTCAACCGTATGGCCTGCTGCGTCAGGCAGCGGGCCTTGCCCGCAATTGGCCTTGCCCGGTGTGCCGTGTGCAGCGGACCGCCCTGCGCGATGTCCACGGCGCCTGCGCCATTCCCTGAATGCCCCCTGCTTGTACGAGACAGTAATCATGCGAATCGCCATCGTTCACGACAAACCAGTCGACCTTGAATTCATCACGGCGACCCTTGCGCCTGCCGGCCACGACTGCCATGCGTTCTCGTCCGGCCACGCGTTCATTCACCGCCTGCAGCGCGAAAGCTTTGACCTTGTCACGCTGGACTGGAACCTGGCCGGTATGCCCGGCGATGCAGTGCTGCGCTGGATTCGCGAGAACTGCCCGCCAAGGCTACCGGTCATGTTCATCTCCAACCGCTCGGCGGAGATCGACATCGTGGCTGCCCTCACTTCCGATGCTGACGACTACGTAGTGAAGCCAGTTCCCTCGGCGGTGTTGCTCGCGCGCGTGACGAACCTGTTGCGCAGTGCCTGGCCACAGCACCGGTCGGAGGTAGAGACCTTCGGGGACTACGAGTTCGGCCTGGCGCAAAGAAGCGCCACGCTTTGCAGCCAACCTGTCGCTCTCTCTACGAAGGAATTCGACCTTGCGCTTTTGTTCTTTCGCAACATCGGGCGGCCACTTTCGCACGCGCACATATTCGAGATGGTCTGGAAGCATTCTCCGGAGATCCTCACGCGCACCCTCTCCACGCACGTCTCAGCGGTGCGGGTGAAGCTCGACCTTCGCCCGCAAAATGGCTACTGTATCGTTCCCATATACAGTTACGGCTACCGGCTCGAGAAGATCGCAAGGCGTACTGCTCCACTCGCGCCTCCAGAAGCGGAGGTGCATACGGTCTGAAACCTGGGTTTGTCGCGCGGGCAATTTCTCTGAACTCGTTCGCCGTTTATCATCGGCCGTTATTGGCCAGATTTCGCGAGATATGCGCCAATCGGGGCCGCAACCCTCTCATCGCAGAGGGTTGCCACTTCAATGCCGCCTTCGATTCATTTTTTTTTGCAGCCCGCGAGCGACCTCCATTCAGGTCGCTTCCATTGGACCGAGTACACAACGAGACGACCAACCCAGGTCGCGCAGGCCGTTTCATCGTTCATACCAGTCACATCAGTGGTCTGGAAGACTCTGACCGGTTGGAGTAGGCTAAAGTACCTGTGATCGACACCAGGAGCATGTATGGCAGGATTCCCTGGCGACGCCGCGGTTGAGTGGCGGGATGAAGACAGCGTCCTGTGGGCACATCAGGACGGGCTGGTGATCGCGCTCGTGCCCAGAGAGTCACTATTTCTGCCTGCACTAAAGATTGTGCGGGAAAAGCTCGCGGAATTTCGCGTCGACGCTCCCGGCACAGCCGGCGAATTGATCCTCGACGCTACGCAGGACTGGATCTGGGATGACAGCGTAGGCGCGGTGGATTTCACGAACCTGGCAAACGTCCACGGTCTTAAAAACGCCCGGATCACTCTGTCCCTCGCCGATGCCGAAGACCTTGAGTCGACGGGACGGCGGCATTTCTTTGAATATCGGCAGGCTCTTGACTTCGCCCGTGCCGTCGTAGGCAACCGTTACACGGGATAGAGCCGTTTGGCATGCACGCAATTCCGGCCGCGAGGCGGCGGGAGGCAAGAATGTCAGAAAGAATAACGCAGGTATTGAGCCTCCACCGGATCACGCCGCGGTGCTATGACCTTACCAGCGTCAGGACAGGAAGCGTACGGGACCAGTTGATCCGCGCCACGTTACTCGCGGACGCCTTGTTGAGATCAGGTCTTGTCGCTGTTCAGCGCCGCGACAGTGATGATGAACAGAAGGCCATAAAAAGGAAGCGACTCCTCGTGCTGGGGGCTGGCGTCGCCGGGGTAGCACTGGGGTTGTCCGCTGCGGAGCAGGGCGCAGACGTGACGATTGTGGAAAAGGAAACATACCCTTTCGGGACTTTGGCTAGTTGCTACTGGCGAACTGTCGATCCAACGGAGTATGACTGGCCACACCAACACTGGAACCAGGGATCGCTACCGATCGTACTGCCTGGAGCCCCTGTCGCAACGGGGCCGGGAGGCCCCCAATCGCCAATCCAGTTGCCCCTGCCCCCGAGTCGGCTTACTGGGTCCAGGCTTGCAGGTGTCTGGTCCAGTCTTCATAGCTCAGCACTGTCCCCGCCCGTACCGGACTCGACAATCGCGGTCGGTGCAGGTTCATTGACCATCCTGTACGGCCGAAACGCCAACGATTTGACAATCGACGACAGCCTTGCGGCATCTGCGCTCGCAACGCGTGTCCCCGGCCACCCAATGCTCACCGTGTCGGATGCGGCCGCGACCGAACTGGTGCGGGTGACGTCGGGTTGGACGACCCCATCCTGGAATAGTGAGAAGTTTGCAGCGATCGTGTCCTGCATCGGCTTCGGGGAGGAAATCACGTCCGAGAGACCTCCGCCCCCAACCGGCCAGCGAGGCAATTGGAACGGGTTCACCGGCCATCACTTCTGGCAAGACTACGACGGAATGAAGCGTTCCGGGTTCTTCAAACGAACCAATCGCACCATGCCAACAGCGATCCTGATTTCAGGGTCCGGCGATGGTGCCATGCAAGATTTCCAGAGAGCGGCGACCGGGCGGTTCGGCCGGGATCTTTACGAGAAGATCAAGAGTGCTTTGCCCACGGGGCGCTTTACACCAGAAGGATTCATGCAGGACGCCATTCTTGCCGAAGATTATGCTCGGCGGGCTCATGGGTGGCGCCCTATCGGTGCGTCAATCGACGCGACCTTCCAGCACTGGCATGACGCATATGAGCGCGCCGTGAATGAAGTCTGGAGCAGATGGAACTCGGCGACTAAGGAGCATGAAGCCGTCGCAAAAGCCGTGCTAAGGCCGGAGGTTATCAATGAACTGACCGGCAGCCCTGGACCACGGGTGACGGTACGGTGGGTCATTCGTGAGTCGACGCCCGCGTATACGTACGGCCTTAACCGTTTCCTCAGCCTGCTCGTCTTGCGGCTGATGGCGCTCCTTCAGGGCGCCGACCACGGCAGACCACATACGCTACTGACACAGCATGAGATTCATGCCATCAGCCCGCATCCGCCCCACGTGTGCTCGGGAAACCCGGCAGGCTGTTATGCCATTGTGCATGACGTCCTGTTGAGAAACGTCGTAACTCATGCTTCAGTGTGGAATCAATTTGATCTGATTCTGATCAGGCACGGACAGGAAGCCTCTCCGCTACTTGGCGGAGCGTCCGTGCCCGAACAGCAGGTGCCTTTTGATATCCCGCGATAGGAGCGTGGTCGGCGCTCGCTAAAGCCGGTGCTCCGGCTGTTCGACGCGACGTCGCGGTCGTTCAGACAAAGCAATAATTTGCCGGGCGCGCGGCAGCGTGAACGTTGTCCATGGACGCGGCGTGTTTGCCTCGGCATAACGACCAAGGCGATCGGCAACAGCCAGGGCGGGGCTCCAGCGTCACACCGTTATTTCCCGCCAGGACACTGGACCGTCGGAGACCGCCCATTCTTAACGATCGTCTGCTCCTGCTGGATACAATCGGCCTGCGCCTTGAGCGCGTTGTCAGCAAAACTCGCATTGGTCCCCGCGAGTCCGGCATAGCCGACCGCGATCTGCTCATTGCTGACCGCAAGTCCTTCTTGGCCCGTTACCGCGCCGTTTCTCGCCGTGATGGCCGCGTTGCGGGCGGTAACTGCACTCGTGTACGCCGCCCCGGCATTTCCAACTGCCGTCAGCCCGGCGCCAATCGTCGAGTTGTCCTGGAACGACAGAATATTCATCGCCCCGTCTGGACCCAGCGTCAACGCGAGGCTCATATCCTGACCGAACCCATTATGCAGGGGCATATCCAGTTTCTTTCCAAGCTGTGGTACGGACACCTGAACCTGTTGCTGGAGGTCAACATTGGCCCCTGTCGGGTCCGGAGGGACAACTCCAAACTTGTCCGCGGGTCGGCAAAGACCCAGGCAAGCACGGAAAAATCCTGTCGCTGGTTGGCGCACGACAAGCCCGTCATGTTCAGTCGCGCCACCCGGAGCAACTCGAGGAGCTGAAGGGTCCGACGTGGCCGTGGGAGGCCGAAGCGAGAACTTTCTCACAAACAGCTCGAACGATACGTCCGTCATCTCCGGCACGAGCACGTTTTCGCCATTCTTTGCACGGGCCGCCGCCGCGATCGCAGCTGGGTCGTTTTCCGGGACTTCGGTCACTGGGTTTGCCCCGTTGAAAGACACATCGAGCCATCCGTTCTGGTAGCTCTTGTCGACCCATTCGTCTCTGACATATTTCAGGAGATCGGCCATGTACAGGTGGTTGTCGGACAAGGTGCCGTCCTGCTCGTTTACAAAATCACCGATCTTCGGTTCGATCGTGATCGGAATGATCAGGGTGACCGCTTTGGTCGCATCCGCGACATCATTCGCGGCCTGCGAGATCGCCGCGTCGGACGCAGCCGAAGGAGAGGACGCACCGGTCGCTGACCTAGTCTTCGCCTGCAGTGCCTTGAGGGCGGCCTTTTTCGCCTTCAACTCGTCGACTGCTCTTTTAGCGTCGGCGCTACACGCCGAAACAATCTCGTACGGCGGTTGGGTGGGCTGCGGAACCTGCCCGACAAGATAAGAGTCGAGAGTATTCTTGTAAGCCAATGCGTGCTCCGCCAGTTGCCGCTGTTGCGTTGCAGCCTGCTCTGCCGGGACATGAACATTGCCTATTAAAGCGGCACCGGCGATCGATGCTACGGTCTGCAGAAACACGCCGGAGATCTGAAGGGTTTGATCGCTGGACTCGGTATTCACGCTCTGCAAGGTCTGATCGCCGGCAGTGCTGACCTTTAGATTGGTCGACTTCCAGAACGTCGAAAGCTGCGTATAGTCGACGTAGTACCGCTCATCTGGATCGGCTTCAAACGCCTCTGCAGTGGCGGCCACGACTTTCAGGTTGAGAGAGGGGAAGGCAGAGACTTTTGCCGGGTCGCAATTGACAAGCGTCACCGAGAAGGTAGTTGTTAGCCTTGCTTTGCTGAGCGCGTACGGGAAAGCCGCCGGCGGAACCTGCGACGTCTCGTCAGCCAGATGGTAAGTCACGAGGTCAGTGCAACCGATAATCAAAAGAACGGATGCAAACGCCAGCGCTCTCTGAGCCAACGCAGTCCGATTCATTGGAGTCTCCTGTGAACAGCCCCCTGCAATGTGCCGAGGTTTCCGCCGAAGAATGACCGGCAACAACGCGTCTTTACGTCTGGGAACGCACAGACCTACGCCGATACAACGGAATCCCCCTATGAAACTGCCTGCCCGACCTGCCAGGAAGCAGGCGCCGTGAGCAATCGCGCGCGCGGGCTCTGCTCCCCAGAGGGAGCCGGGCAGCTCCACCTCGCGCGGTCATGCTGGCTCGGCAGATCGCGCTGCGGGCAGGACTGAGCGCCCCAGGTAGCTGGTAGGACCGCCGGGGCCCAGCCCCTTCGCAATCCCATCCACGGCGGAGTGCTACTGCCCCAGCTGGCTCTGCTGCGAGACTGTTTGAGCCGCACTTCAGGCACCAGAAACGAAAGAACCGCCCGAAGGCGCGTTGACTAGGCTGATTAACTATTAGGCACACGGCAATTTGTATTGCAGCATCGCCAAGAGCATCAGCAGGAAGGTCCCGATCATTTGTGGCGTCGAAGAATCCTGATTGGGCTATGACGCAGTGGCTCAGGCGCCGTCGTGGTGGCCACGCGTATGAGTGGCACCGGTGTGCTGCGACGAGGGCTTTTTCTGTTGGCCAGCCATTGCCGCCGCCAGTGGTCGGCGAATGAAATCAGGCAGCGCCTTATCCAGAAACCCAAGTGCCAGCCCCACGACCAGTGCGACCACGATATTGTCGCCAATGTGCAGGGCCGAGAAGGAACCGAGGTTGAAGCTGACGACACCGGAAAGCAGAATCAGCATCGTAAAAAAGGCTGTCAGCCCGTAGCCGAGAAAGCGAGACCACGGCTTGAGCATGTCGGCTTCGACGATATTCAGCTGAGTGAATTCAAGTGTGGAGCAACTCCAGAACCGTGACAGCCAGATACCCCACATTGAGGCCGCGAGTGCCGCGCCGACGTGAAAAGGCGCCGTGTAGAGGTCGAACGACACCTTGTCGGACAGTGCGATAGTGGTTGTGGTGGCCGGCGCCAAGTCGCGTAGGTACGCTGCGGTTATCAATTGCACGGCGAGTCCAATGAAGAGCAGGGAGCCACTTGAAATCATTGCGACCCGGGCGAGGTCACTTAGATATTTGTCTTTGATAGCAGGTCCTTCGCGGTCCAAAACCTCCTGCCGGAAGTCCGCCAGCCACTTCGTGCCGTAGCCCAGCATCGCTGGGCTGTCACCAAAGATAACCTGCGCGTACTTAAGAAGTCGTTCGAAATCTGCTCTGAATGTGGCGTCGTTGCTGGTGGCGGCACGTACGACGTTGACCGTGACATCAAAAGCCCGTTGCAGTTCGCCCTGCTCCGGAGGGATAACACGTCCGGTGAAGTTGGGGTTTGGAGAAAAAAGAAGGCGAGAGCGCACACTAGGGTTCTCCTGAACTACAAACGCGCAGGCCAGCTGCGTGCCTCGTTGATCTGCACCTCTCTGACCTGCGCCCCCATGTCCCGTGCCCGTGCCTGTATGGCGGGGCGGTCGGCTTCCTCGGCCCCCTGCCGATGTGCCGCCAGCCTGTTGTGCGTTTTCGGGCTTCCGTGTGCGTGGGCGAAGTGCGATAACCGGGCCCACGCCGTCCTTGCCCGCAGGCTGTCGTTTCCGGGAGTGCCGCCCTCTTTGCGCAGAGAGGGCAGCAGGGTCCTGCGAAGCCTCTGTCTGGGTGTGCTCCCCGGATTCGCTCTGGCGCTGGAGCTTCGCGTCGGGCGAAGCGTCGAGGGGGGCTGGTGGCTCAGGGGCTACATTCTTGTCAGGCGGCTCCGGGTCGAGATCGCCGGGGGGCTGGCTCATGGGATTAGCTTGCCGCAGTGCGGGCAATGTTTGCCGGGAAGTGGACCCACGTCTCCCATTACCGGCGGTCGGTCGAAAAAATCCCGCGGCAATGCGCCGATGCTTACGGCCTGCTCAAGCAAGGGGCCAAGACGGCTGAGTTCGTGCAGTAGCGATCCGCGGTCGAGGTTGAGCATCGGACCCGCCCCGGTTGCGAGTTCCTGGTGAAGCTTGCTGAGTTCTGGTGGAAGCATGGTCGGGTCTCCTTCGTCCAGTGCATTGGGTCGTGCATCGCGCAGTCCGGGTGCCGCCGCGCTGGCAGTTTCCGCTAAAGCTGCCGGCAGGTTCGAAGGGAATGCTTTCAGACCTGCCCACACAACGCTGATAGGTGCCAGACCCGTCAATCACTGTAGGAGACGTGCCCCAATGCCTGGGGCACACCTTGCTAAATTGTGTGCGGTGTCCCACAAATGTCTCGGCCGTGCTTAATCGCGACTTTCCGAGGTGACGAGCACTGACGCGAAACGAGGGGTATTCCAAACCGCGTGAAAAAAAAGACGGTCTGAAGTAGCACGGAAAAGAGGGAGTCAACCATGTCAGGAATGGCCACAGCAGTCGCGCTTCGAGCTTCGATCAGCGTTGTGCGTGCCCGGCCGACTCTCGCAAGAAACCGTCCGGCGAGCGGCTTGACACCTTAAGCGTCCAACTGCATAACGACGCTGCGGATACCCGGGAGATGTTATTGCCCGCGGGCGTGTTCCGCAGCGTGCTGCAGATCAGCATGGACGGGGGCAAGACCTGGTGGAGTCTCGCGCCGCCGGGCGAATTAACCGACAGTATCGTCGACGTCGTCAGCAATCGCATCTGGATGCGCGACACCAAGGGCCGTCTGGTATCGGGACATTCAGTGAGTGACGTTCGGTAAGCCGATTGGGCAATCGTACGCGGAGGGCAAGCGCCCCGGCTGAAGGTGATCCGCGGGACGGCATAGGCAGGTGCGCTACCCGGCGCACCTGCCATCGAGACCGCCATCTTTTTTTGCCTGCCGCGAGCATGACAGGCGTTCGTCAGCGCCCTGCCGGTTTCCCCATCTCTTCCGCTGATAGAATTCCTCACGAACGGACCGTGTCACTGATCAGGAGCATCATGGATTACCGCGTCAGCTACGAACATAGCCTGAAAAGTGCACCGGACGACTTTATCGTTCACGTGCCGCCGCAGCTCGTCGACGATGTGCCGGCCAACGTGCCCCGCGCACTCCTGCCTGAATACATCACCGACCTGATTCTGAAGCGCTCGCCTCAGATCGGAAAAATCCGCTGTCTACGGATTCTCTGAGGAAGCCATTCAGCTGACGTCGGGTTGGGAACGTCGCGGCTTCAGAGTCTGGCCGCCTCTCGTGTGTCGGCACACTTAAGGCACTTGGGGCAGCAGACAAGGGCAGGCGTCGATCAACCCTGAACAACTCCAGTCCTCGTGTCTCTTGAAGGCAGCCATTTGCTGAGTGCAGGACTCGACGCATCGCAAATGTCCCCTTCGGCGGATGAATTGCCAAACGACTCGAAAGAAATAAATGGCCGTCCCAACTTCGAAACGGTCGCTGCAAAAACAAATTAATAGTTTTCCTCCGACAAGACACTGTCCGGACGAGACATAGACGATCAATATGCCGTTGCCGTCTCCTTACTGGTGCAAATGACGCATAGCTGCCTCGTTATCCCGTAGCGTGGAGCCAAAGCGCGTCCTTGCGCCTTACGTTCACGTTCGGAGATAGGAGATTCTTCATGGAAATTTGCATAACGATCGGTGGGCAACGACATTGCTACGAAGTTCCAGTGGTGGAACTTCCGATCACGATCCATAAGCCCGGCCCAGGACCAGTCAATTACCCATGGCTTATCCGCGATGCGGTCATTCTCGCGGCAGTGAAAGCAGCCGCAGACAAGGTCGCAGACGCCGATGTCCGGGAGAAACTGGCCGCCGGAGTTAGTGCGGCCTTGAAGGCGGTAGAGGAGCGAGCCGGCTCCCACGTGAGCATACAGGAGTGAGTTTGCGCCACCGGTAGGGCCTGCACCATGCGGGCCATACCGGCATCTCAGGTAAGTTGCAGATTTTCGCTTGAACCCCGGCACTCTAGGTCCGCTCCCGTTTCGCACCCTATTCGCCAAGCCTGCAGCGGTTCGAGATTACAAAAACGACAACTGAGGTGTGCTCCGCAGGTGATCCGGCAGACGGGGTTCGACCATGAGGCGTCATTCGCTCGTCGTATCGCGCAGTCGCTCAGACGTCGGTACTGACCAGTCAGCGGCCATTCGATTGGCGATGACAGATGTTGCTTCATCAGTCGAAGTGATCGTTCAACTGTCGATGTTGGTAGAGCAGCTAAACACCACTCACCGGACCTTCGCCACGAACAGTGGCGAAGACGGCTTGGCGGGTAGCGATTGCGTATTTTCGACCCTCACGGACGGTAGTGCTACGTCCAACGCAACAGTTGCTTTACCGGTTCTGGTGACCGTAGGTGTGCCTGCTTGGACAGCGTCAAGCAGAACGTCCGGTTTACCGACATTCATCTTGGCCGGTCGGCCGAGGTGATTGTCGCTGTTTAGCTGGCCATGGTTGTCGCTCCGTTCGGGTTGTCAGTGGGTAATTGACGGCGTCGCTCCTTCTGTTTGTCGCTGGCTTTGCGGCGCCGGTAGCTTTCGACGTTCAGCTCGAAGATCGTCGAGTGA